>Ga0206891_10012_pt1 | contig 53922 bp, 49 predicted proteins | sample Alteio_BWOrgHeat_55_FD_153246 | JGI IMG/M metagenome (GOLD analysis project Ga0206891, IMG submission 153246) | Enriched cells from forest soil in Barre Woods Harvard Forest LTER site, Petersham, Massachusetts, United States - Alteio_BWOrgHeat_Nextera7 ...
CTTACTCACCGCAAGGCCCGGACACAAGCCATCCACGGCCTTGGCCCTTCGCCTCCCTCAAGCCACCCTTGCAGCACCCTCTAAGTCGTTGAAATCTCTGAAAATTATGGATGATTCATCGCGTACGTGTGTTTAGTCAGCGACTTGTCCCGCGCGAGAACTCGTGCGTAGATGGGAATGCCGGGAGGCATCTGTGGGATTGATCTACGACCAATTCACCAGGGAGCTGGCGGGCTGGCAGGAGAAATACGTCGGTCGCCCGCGCGAGGAGCTCCTTGGCCTCTGCCTGATGGCCCTGGAACGCGAAGAGCTCGTCACTGTCGGCTATCGCGAGGAGTTGATGACGAAACGGCTCGGCGGCATGCCCTTGAGCGATCCCGTGCGCGAGCTGATCAGCCACGCACTCATCTGGGCGTGGCGCGACGAGGAGATGCACACGATTTATATTCGCGGCGCCTTGCTCAAGCTGGGCAGTCCGCTCTTGCGCGTGAAAACATTTAGGCAACAGTTCGGCGGCATGCTTGGCGGCTGGGCGGGCTCCGTCCGGCAGCACGTCCCCTGGAAGCACGCGCCGATTGCGCGTGCGGCGGCGACTGCGGTCACTTGGATGGGTACGGTCACCGGAAAAGTTTCGGAGGATATTCGCAAGTACCTGAACTACGGTCCCTTTCGGGATTTTTGCGAATTCAATGTAGACGCGGAGAAAACCGCGAGTCTCTGTTACGAGCGGATGATTGCCCTGGCGCAACTAACGCCCGAGCTGGGACGCGAACTTGCCGACGATTTTGTGCGCGTATGCGAAGACGAAAAAAGGCACGCGCGGATTTTCGAGATCCTCGCTGAATCGCTCGACGACCAGAACCGCCTGGCCCCAGGTGAGACGGACGAAACTCTGGCAGCGAAAATCGCCGACGTTGGCGAATATTTTTTGCCTCGAAGTCTGCGGCGGAAGATTGTGACACAGAACAAGATTGGCAGCGGAGGGCGCGTTTGGGTACATTCCGGGGAACCCCAGGAAGAGAAGTGCGGCGTATTTCGCCGGCTGCTCGACCAATCTGGTCTTGCACAAAAACTGGAAGAGCGCGCCGCGCAGTTAGGAAAGCGCGCCGAGGAACTGCGCGTGGTGATCAAGCCCTCGTTCATGCTTGGATACCACACCAAAGACCGCTCGATTATCACCGACGCTGAACTCCTCCGCGAACTGGCCGCGTTCTTGCGCGAGCGCGGTTACAGCCGGGCGGTCCTCATGGAATCGGCAAACATTTACGACCAGTTCTTTGCCAAACGGGGTGTCCCGGAGGTCGCGGCTTACTTCGGCATGAGCGAAACGGGGCTCGAGATCGTCGACGCTTCGAAAGACCAGGTGCCGCATAGCTATTTTCGCGGCATGGCGCAGAACACGATTTCGCAAAGCTGGAGAGAAGCCGATTTCAGGATTTCCTTTGGCAAGATGCGCAGCCATCCCGTCGAGATGGCCTATTTAACCATCGGGAATTTGGAATGGATGGGCGGCCGGTGCGACGAATTTTTGTTTGTGGAACGCCAGGCGCATCGTGAAACGGCTCTGATGACGCTCCTCGATGCGTTTCCCCCGGATTTTGCTTTGCTCGATGCCTACGATGAAGCTTCTGACGGATTAGTCGGGATCATGGGATGTCCGCGTCCAAAATCGCCTAGAAGGATTTATGCCAGCGAAGATGCGTTAGCGTTGGACCTGGTGGCCGCGCGGCACATGGGCGTGCGCGAGCCAAATCGCTGCATTATTCTGCGCGCGGCTTGCCACTGGTTTGGCGATCCCAGCGGCCGCATCGAGGTCATCGGCACAGACCAGCCGTTGCGCGAGTGGCGTGGGCCATACGACACGGAATTCTCCACGCTCCTCAGTTTCCTTGCCTATCCAGTTTACGTTTTCGGAAGTGGGCGCGGCTCTTTGTTTGTTCCGGAGATGGACGAGAAGGCGTTTCCGCCACTCCAACGCGAGACGTTTGCTCGGCGAATTCTGCGCCGCGGTCTCCGACGTTTGCTCGGGCTCCATTTTCCGAATAGACCCGATGCGCCACCTGAGCCGGGTGTCGTGGCATGACCGGAACAACTGTTGTTATCGGTGCGGGAATGGGTGGGCTCGCCGCGGCCCTGCGGTTGGTGCGCGCCGGACACCGCGTGATTGTTCTGGAAGCGCGCTCCGAACCGGGAGGCTTGGCTTCCGGTTGCAACTTTGAAGGCTTTGCGTTTGATGCCGGACCGTACATCCTCCTGGATCGGCCAGGATTGGAATGGGCCTTCAAGTCTCTGGGAATTGCGCTTACCGAGCACCTGGAACTGCGCGCGATCGAACATGTTTACAGCGTCGATTCGCCGGGTCAGCCTGCCGTCAACATCTACTCCAGCGACGCGAAAACTGCCGCGGAACTCGACCGCACCTGGCCGGGAAGCGGGAATCGGTATCTGCGTTTTGTCAGGCGCACCGGGGCGATTGAAGCTTCCCTGCGCCCGATGCTTTACGGGACTGCGCCGGGTCCCTTAGCACTGCTGGGTGGAGGAAGATGGCGGCACGCCGGCTTTCTTCTCCGTTCTCTCCAGTCTGTCCTGCGCGAATCTAAATTGCCCCCTTCCGTTGTGAATGCGCTTTCGATCTGGACACACGTCGCCGGGCAGCGGCCGGAAGAGGCGCCGAGCCCGCTGGCGTTTGTCTCTGCTCTGGTGCATTCCGTCGGGTGCTTTTATCCGAAGGACGGCATCCGAGCCATACCGGCACTGCTGGCAAGATTTGCGGCAGAGGCGGGTGTTGAATTCCACTTTAATGCCAAAGCGCGGCGAATCGTTTCGGCCGATGGAAAGGTTACTGCAGTCGAAACGCAAACGGGAGAGTTGATCCCAGCTGACGCGGTGGTCTCCGATTGCGGCATCGCCACCTACCTTGATTTACTCGATGCGGAAAAGAGCCGCAGCCGCACACGATGCGAGAAGCTGCCGCTGCAATCGCCCGGAGTCTGCGCCTATCTTGCGGTAAAGGCCAAAATGCAGCCCCCTTATTTGCGGTTTCTCCTGCCCGGTGGAGACGCGCGGTGCCGTTTGCTCATCCGCCCTGGTGTGCTGAATCCGGAAGCAATCTCCCAAGGATGGTGCGCGGCGCGCCTCTTGGGGCCGATGGATTATCAGGCGGCCCAGAAGCTGGGCCAAGCAGGACAGCTCGAGAACTTGGAAAAGCTTCTGGAAGAAAACTGGTGGCGCGGAGGCATTGAAGAATTTCGCGTCCTGCACGCCCGGACTCCCTCCGGCTGGGGTCAGGAGTATTCGCTCGCGCGGGACAGCATGAATCCGGTGATGACCGCCAAGTTCATGCGGGAAGGCCGCCTGCCGCACCGCAGTCCGGATTTGCGTGGTCTCTATTTGGCGGGCAGCGCCACGCACCCTGGACAGTGGGTAAGTTTTTGCGCCATCTCGGGAATACTGGCCGCCGATTGCGTTCGTGAGGATTTGTCCTGATGTTGCAGACAGCGATGGAGACGCATGCCGGTCGCAAGGTGCGCGTCGCGCGTATCGGTAGCGGACCGGCGGTAATTCTCCTCCACGGCTATCCGGACAATTTGCAGATTTGGTCGGATGTCGCCACACGTCTCGCGGGGCAGTTCGAAGTGTTCGTGTTTGACTGGCCGGGAATGGGATGTAGCGACGCATGGCGCGGCGGAGCGACACCGTTCGACATGGCGCGGCGATTACTCTCGCTGATGGACGCCTGGGGTGTGCAGCGTGCGGCCCTTGTCGGGCAAGACATGGGTGGGCAGCCCGCGCTGGCTTTTGCCGCGGAGTGTCCCCAGCGCCTGAGCCACCTGGTAGTGATGAATTCTCTGGTGATCTGGGATGAAGAAACTTCCTGGGAAATCGCTCTGCTCCGGAAGTTCGGCTGGAACCGCATCTTGCTCGAACGGTTTCCGCGCGCCGTTTTTTTTCGCGCGATTCGAACGTTTCTTCCAGCGGGCTATAAACTCAGTCCGGAATTGCGAAGTGATTTATGGGACAGCTTTCAGCGGCCCGAAGTGCGGCGTTTTGTCGTCCGAATGTGCGCCGGATATCAGGGCACATTGCCGCGCCTGAAACAGCTCTATCCCGCGATTCGAACGCCGTCGCTGTTTTTGTGGGGCGGCCATGACAAACATTTCCCAGTCGCGCATGCGAAAACCCTGGCCGCGATGGTCCCGGGCGCAAAGCTCGAAGAGATTCCCGAAGCCGGTCATTGGATGGCTTTGAATCTTGCCGGCGAAGTGAGTTCGCGAATCCTGCGATTTCTTGGTGCCTCGATCGGTGCCCAAGATGCCCAGTAATCTCGAGGGCGCGCTTATGGAATCGCGCATGCGCTACTACCGCTGGATGTTTCTTGCTGCCGCCGCGTGGAACGCGTTCGCCGCGGGAGCCGTTCTTTTTCTTTTGACCAATGCGGAGTTTCGAATGCGCATGGAAATTTCGAACCCGACCGATCCACTCATCCTGCAGCTGCTTGCGTCGTGCCTGTTTCTGTTTGGCCTGGGCTACTACTGGGTCAGCAGCGCACTTTCCGAAAACCACGGCATCGTGAAATTAGGTGTCGTAGGAAAAATACTCGTGTTCATTCTGTTTTTCGGCCACGCGCTCGCAGGGACAATTCCCGTGGGCCTCGCGGTACCGACCGTCGTGGACTTGCTCTTTGCGGTGCTTTTCCTCGAGTTTCTGATTCATTGGAGGAAAGAAGCGCAATAATCGGAATAGCGATCTTTGCCGTGCAGAAGCATAGGAACGAAATGGCTCTAACACCGGATCCAGTGGTTGACACTCTTGCTCAGAATTTGAGCGCTCGTCCTTATCGCTCCATCCCTCGAATTCTTCTCGACCTTCTTTTCTGGGTTGGCGCAGCCGCATTGGCCATCTACTTTCATCGCTGGTGGCTCACTTGCGGAATCGCCTTCCTGATTGGCTTCGTACCGTTTCACGATCTGCTGGTACAGGGCCACGAAGGCACGCATGACCTCATTTCCAGGAACCGGCGCGTGAACGATTTCTACACCTGGTTCACGCTGGCGCTGGCGGGAATCTCCGCGGAAGCGCACCGCAGGTTTCATCTCGATCATCACCATCATGCGCATTCGGCGAAAGACCCCGAGTATCAGTTTTTCAACCGGGTTGTGCGCGGCGTCCCCGGCTGGGCTTATTTCTTGATCCCTGCTTTCGCGCAAATCGGCGTGAATGCCTACGGGTTGCGTCCGCAAACGCCCGCCGCTGTTCGGCGAAGGATTGTCCTCGAACTGCTTGCCGGAGCGGCGCTACATCTTGGAATTGCAGTCTTGCTCGGCTGGAGGCGCTACCTTATTTTTGTGATTGCTCCGATGCTCAGCGGCCTCTACGCCGCGTCCGTTCTGCGCAGCGTGACCGAGCACCACGACGTCACCGAAGGCGGCGCTTGGACGAATGCGCGGTCCATCATCACGCATCCCACCCTGGAGTTTCTCTGGTCGAATGTGAATTACCATCTCGAGCACCATCTCTACCCGTCCGTGCCCTTTCACGCCCTGCCGGAATTGCGCCGCGCCCTCGCGCCGGAATTCCAAGCTCACGCGAGCAATGTGGAGAGTGGCTATGGCCGCGCGGCCGTGGCGCTCCTGCGGGACCCGCAGCACTTCGCCGCGCGAAGAGACAATCAATAAGAATTCATGACTTAGCTTGACGTCGAGTGACCGCTCCCGCTACGCTGACCTGCGCATGCAAACAAAGTCGAGGAAACTTCTTGTCGTCCTGATCGGGCTGCTGGTGCTGGGGTTTGTCGTTTACCGTTCGAGCGGGATGCTGCATCTCGGGGATTTCAGCGGAACCAAACTATTGCAAGCGGTCCGCAACGCAAATCCAGTCCTTCTGATTCTCTCCGTTCTTGCAATCTATGGCTGTTACGCCATTCGTTCGTTGCGATGGCAGGTTTTTCAGCGAACTCTTGGGCCATCGCGGTTCGCAACCATCTATGGTTTGACGCTAGCTGGATTCTCTGCGGTCTTTTTGCTGGGACGTGCGGGCGAGCCGGTGCGGCCGCTCTTGCTGGCGCGGAAAGAAAAACTCCCGGTTTCGGGGATGTTTGGGATCTACGTGCTCGAGCGCATTTTCGATTTGGCAAGCGCGGCGGTGATTGCCGCGATCGCCTTGTTGCTTTTCAAGCCGAATGCGGACTCAGGTGGAGCGGCGACTAAGTTGGAAATCGCGGCACGAACCACGGGATTGCTCTGTGCTATCGGAGTCGTGGCAGCCGTCGCCTTTCTCGTGTATTTGCGCTTGCACGGCACGGCCTATATGGAGCGCAGGCTTCAAGGATGGCTGAAGTCCCGCGGATGGCGAGCGAAGTTCGCGGGAATCCTTCTGGGATTTGCGCGAGGGGTGCAGGCCATCCAATCCTGGAAAGATTTGGCGTTGTCGATTGCCTATTCCGTGGCGCACTGGTTCCTCGTCTTGCTGGTTTATCTCTGGGTTTCCCACAGTTTTGGCGGGGCGCTTGCCAAGATCGACATGGGCGACGCCATGCTAGTGATGGCCTTTACGCTGGTAGGTTCGGCCGTACAACTCCCGGGTGTCGGCGGTGGCTCGCAGGTAGCTTCGTTCCTTGCGTATACCGCGATTTTTGGAGTAGAAAGTGAGCCGGCAGCCGCTGCTTCGATTGTGTTATGGCTGATCACGTTTGCGGCGTGTAGTCTGGCGGGCGTGCCTCTCTTGATCCATGAAGGGTTTTCGCTCGGGAAATTGCGCGAAATGGCCGAGCAAGAAAAAGAAGCAGAGAGCGAAGCCGCAGCTCGGCAAGGAGAATCAGCCCAGTGAAGTGCCCTTTTTGCGCGCATGTGGACGACAAGGTGATCGATTCGCGCGAAGGCCGCGGCGGCGATACGATTCGCAGACGCCGCGAATGCCTGAAGTGCGGCCGGCGCTTTACCACCTACGAGCGCATCGACGAAATCCCTTACATGGTGATCAAAAAAGATGGCCGTCGCGAACGCTTCGAACGGCAAAAAATCCTACAGGGACTTTTGAAAGCATGCGAGAAACGTCCGGTGGCCACGCCCAAGCTCGAAGCCATCGTGGACGAGATCGAAGCCGTGGTCCACGAGGCCACGGAAAGGGAACTAACCACCACGGAAATCGGCGAAATGATCATGCACCGTCTGAAAAAGCTGGACAAAGTTGCGTACGTTCGCTTTGCCTCCGTGTACATGGACTTCAAGGATGTGCAGGAGTTCATGAGCGAGCTGAAGAATTTGCTCAAGGACCGCGCCAAAAAGTAATTCCTTCTCTGGTTGGGGAGATTCCATGAAGAAATATGCGGTGATCGGATTGTCTGCGGTGCTGGCGCTCGTCTACATTACCAGAACGACCGAGCGCGCAGCGGCGCAAAGCAAGAAGCCAGCGGCTCCTCCCGTCATTGACAAAGAAAAAATTCGTGAGCACGTGAAATATCTTTCCAGCGACAAGCTCGAAGGGCGTGGAACGGGACAGCCCGGCGGTGACCTCGCCGCGGATTACATCGCCAAGCAATTCCAAAGCTACGGTTTGAAGCCGGCGGGCGATAACGGAACTTATTTTCAAAATGTGCCCATGGTCGGAGTAAAAACTCTTGCCGACACGGCCTTTGCCTTTAAGGCAGAAAATGGAAAATCTTTCGAAGCGAAAAATCTGACCGATTTTGTGACCAACAATGAGAGCCAGACGGAGATCGCGGACATCGATGCGCCGATCGTGTTCGTGGGCTACGGCATCAAGGCCCCGGAATACGGCTGGGACGATTACAAGACCGTCGATCTGCACGGGAAAGTAGCGCTTCTCTTTGTCAACGAGCCAAGTTCGGATGATCCCGATTTCTTTAAAGGCGCGGCGCTGACCTATTACGGGCGCTGGACCTACAAGTTCGAAGAGACCGCGCGGCGCGGCGCGGTGGCCACGCTGATTATTCATCGCACCGACCTCGCAAGTTACGGCTGGGAAGTCGTGCGCAATTCCTGGGGAACCGAACGCTCGTATCTGAAGCGCGACGATACGCCGAAGCTGCAGGCGGCTTCGTGGATTCAGTTGGAAGTGGCGCAAAAACTTGTCGGACTGGTCGGGCTTGATCTCGAGAAGATGTATCAGCGCGCGCAGAGCAAGGACTTCAAACCGCTTACGCTGCCGATCCATCTGAAGGCTCACGTCGTCAGCAAGCTGACACCGTTTGTATCCAAAAACGTACTGGCGATGTTGCCCGGCGCCGACCCCGTGCTCGGGAAAGAGGCCGTCCTGTACACCGCGCACTACGATCACCTGGGGATCGATCCGAGTCTCCTCGGTGACAAGATTTACAACGGCGCCGTCGACAATGCCACCGGCTGCGGGATCCTGCTGGAGCTCGCGCGCATGTGGGCCGGAGTGCCCGTGGCGCCGCAGCGATCAATTCTCTTCGCGTCAGTCACTGCCGAGGAGCAAGGTCTGCTCGGCTCCGAATATCTCGGAAAACATTCGCCCGTGCCACCGGGAAAAATCTCCATCGATTTGAATTTTGACGCCGTGCCGCCGCTGAGCACGCCTGAGGAAGTGGAAGTCAGCGGCGCGGAACGAACGACGTTTTATCCCGTGGTAAAAGCCACCGCGATGGATTTCAATCTGGCCATTCGGCCCGACCCGCGCCCGGAAGCCGGACATTTCTACCGCTCCGATCATTTCAGTCTTGCGCGCGTAGGTGTCCCCTCTTTTTCTGTCAACGAAGGCATCAAGTTCGCAGGCCATCCCGCGGAATGGGGCCAGGAGCAAGCCCGCGATTACACCGACCACCGCTATCACCAGCCCAGTGATGAGTACAAGCCGGAAATGGATTTCACCGGCGACGCCGTGATCGCAAGATACGGTTTCATGCTCGGCTTCAGCGCCGCAGCTTTGCCCCAGCTCATCAGCTGGCTCCCCGGCGACGAATTCGAGCCCGCGCGCAAGGCGAGTCAGACCCCCGTGCATTAACTTCTCGATGGAAACTGCATCGCTATCGCGGCCAAACTCCGGCGGTAAAAGACTTAATCGTGTGAAACCCGATTTTCTCGTAAAGCTGGACGGCAGTGTGATTTTCCGAAGTCACTGTCAGTGTTAATTCCCTGAATTTCATCGCGTGCAGCGCCTCCGCCGAAGTCTGCATCAGCATGCGTCCGAGGCCGTGTCCCTGATAACCGGGCAGCACGCAGATCTGTGTGGTGTGCCCCACACCCGGAGAAACCTCGCTGGTCAGCACCGCCGCGACGAGGTCATCGCTGCCAGGCTCATGCAGCACAAACGAAGCGCCCTGCACAAATTGCCCGCAACCTGGAAGCAAGATAATATTCTTCAAAAATTTCAGCGCCCCGTTGCGGCTGCGATACTGGTCGTTTATCTCCCCATCCACGTGGTTTGCATACGCCAGATAGATCAGCTTGGCGCACGGTTCGAAGTAGCGGTCGTTCCACCGCGTCAGCCGCATCCCGTTTGAAGCGCCCGGCTTGGCCTCCGGCAATTTGTTCAGGTCCTGTAGCATGAACTGGCGTGTGTACAGCCGGAATCCCTGGTCGAGCAGTGGAGTGTCCACCGGCCCGCTGAAGGGCATCAACTGAGCTTCGATCCGCGCCAGATGCGGAAGCGCTCGCATGGAGACCAGCATTTCCTCGAGTAGCCTCCGTCCGATCACCGTCTGCGGAAATTTCGACGATACGTACAGCCCGCCAATCAGCCCCTTTTGCTCCTCGAGTACATAAAACGAGTAGCCCGCGGCCGAGCCGTTTTCGAACGCGACGCAACCAGCCAGCGCATGCGCGTCCAGGAACCGCTTGATCAGCTCCAGCGCGCTGCGGTAGTCCCAGTGCAATTCGTCACGCCAGTGACGCGCTTCTTCTTCGAGAAGCGGCTCAATCTGCCGGACCGTGGTCTGTCGCAAATCGACAATATTCATGGACGGAAGGAAATCGGCGCGACCCCTGCCGCGCGCGTTCTATCATAGCCGATTCGGGTCGGCGCTTGCGCCGATGGCCGGTCCGCAGGCGATATAAATGCGACACACAGTGCAGCGCTGCCCGGGGCCGCGCTCGGCGCCCTATGCTACGATGCAAATTGTTGTTCTTTTTTTCCGAGGAGTAAAAAAGCGGCGTCTCCCGCCAGCCCATTTACGCACACGACGAATGCAGATCCTTTTCGAGCTTCGCTATCCAACCCGTTGGTACACCAAGCTCCTCATGGCGCTCTTGGCGCTAGTGTTTTTCGCCGTGCTGGCTACCACGGCCATCGCCGGGTTTCTCGTTTACCGTATCGTCAAGCCGCAGCGCACCAGCAGCGAAATCAATATGGCCAGTTTTCCCGGCCGGCCGGACGCAGTGGAGTTCGAAGTGCCCGGGCTGGGGAAGCGGGAAGGCTGGTTTTTTCCCGGTCTGCGCGGCGCTCCCACGATTATTTTGTGCCATGGCTATGAATCGAGCCGCGGCGAACTGCTGACGCTGGTCTCCGCGTTGCAGGACCATCAGTACAATGTTTTCGCGTTTGATTTTGCCGCCCATGGCGGAAACGCCGGTCTCACCACCCTCGGCTACCGTGAAGCCGACGAATTGCGCGCCGCCATTGATGTCCTTGCCGCGCGAAACGATGTGGACCCGGAGCGCTTCGGCGTTTGGGGCTATAATCTCGGCGCTTACGCCGCGCTGCGCGAAGCGGAAAGCGACAAGCGCGTTCGTGCGCTGGTGCTCGATTCCGTTTATGACGAACCCAAACAGATGGTGAAAGTGGGCGTGGAGCGTAACGGACTGGGCGGTTTCCCCTTCATGGTGCGCTCGGCGGAGCTGAGTTTCGAATATCTGAATTACGCGCACCGCGATGATCCGCCGCTTTCTAGGAAACTGATCACGCTCGCCGGCGTCCCGACGCTCTTCATTCAGGCGCTCGACGATCCGGAGCTTGCCTCGATCACCCGGCAGATGTTCATCAAAGCCCCCGAGCCACGCGAGCAGGCCATCATCGCCCACGGAAACTTTGCCAGCTTGAACGACGAAGACAAGCGCATGTACGAGAACCGCATCGTCTCATTTTTCCTGCTGAAGCTCCCCGCTACCGGCAAGCCCGCTCACTGATCCAAGATCCTCGCAGACGGTGACAGCTCTGTTAAAGCCGATGAACGGGCATCGCAAGCCGAGCCGCCGTAACTCGTTGCTTCCGCCTCCAGAAGTAAAGACCCAACCGGATTGAACACGGTCTACTGACCATTCCGGAAGTTCTCGGTGAAAATAAAAATTCAAGCTGTATTGGTATGACCTTCTGAGCTTGTAAGTTGAAGAGTGTTCCGGGGAGTAGTTGTTCCAGATCGCCTGCGCGATCTGAGGAGCAGGACGAGCCGAGACAGCTAAGTCGATCTCCCGGCGAGCCGCACCGCTAAGCGCCAGATGAATGGTCAGGATCACAGCCAGCGTACCGAGCGCCAAAGACGCCGAAAGTCTCCGCAGGCCGCCCAGCACTGCGCTCACAAGCCCGCCACCAACTAGGGCTAGGGCCGGGGGAGTTAACTGCATCGTATCTGCTTGGAATTGAGAGTAGGCACCCATGATAAACAAGGTCGTCCCGCTCGTAATCCCAATCCAATGACTCCCCGAAACAATCCTTCGGCTGCGGAGCGAGACACTCTCCGAAACAAGAAGTCCGAGGGGGGGGATCGCCGGCAAGATGTATCCAGGTAGCTTCGAGTTCGATGCGCTGAAGAAGAGGATCGTAAAGGCTGTCAAGCAAGTGAACAACAGGCTCGGAGACAATCGCCAAGATTCTACCTGGGGGGATCTTCGTAAGTCGTTGGCAACTGCCGCAAAGATTGGTGTCCACGGCAACAGAGCTAGGAGCAATATCGGCATATAGAACCAGAACGGCTGAATGTGCTGGAATTCGGGGGTAAGGTAGCGTTTGAAATTGTGCTCGATGATGAAGATACGGAAAAAGTCCGGGTTGCGGCGAGCGCACAAGATGTACCAGGGGAAGGCCGTAATGCAAAAGGACACGATTGCAGCGGGATGAAGGAGACGGAAGGCGTCACGCCAGCGCTTGGTAAAGGCCGCCCAGAAAAAAACAGCGCCGCCGGAAAGAATGATCGCCGCCGGGCCTTTTGCCAGTACAGCAAGCCCGAGGAAGAAACCGAAGAGCAAGAGGGCGAGCCAGGGTGTCTGAGGAATGATTGGAGAATTTTCGTCGCGGATCAGCCCCAACGCCACGGCCGCGCAAACCATGGCAATCGTGAGCATTGCGCCGAAAGGCATATCCGTGGCGGCAGCGTGCGAAAAGCCGATCATCCCGACAGTTGTGGGAAGTAGCAGTAACAGCCATCGCGCAGTTTCAGCCCCATACAAACGCAGAGCCAGCCAGGCAAGTGCTAGGGTTGCGAGTAGCGCGGAGATCGCGCTCGGCAAACGCGCCGCCGCTTCACTCACGCCGAACAACTTGAAACTCAGCGCCGCGCCCCAATAAAAGAGCGGAGGCTTTTCGAACCACGGTTTTCCGTAAAGCCGCGGCGTCACCCAATCGCCACTCTCGGCCATCTCCCGCGCAATCCACGCATAGCGCGGCTCGTCCGGCCCCACGAAACCAATCGCGCCGAGATGGCTGAAGTAGCAAACGTAAAGCGTCACGAGGATGAGGACGGCCCATCCAATGCGCGCGGCAGGACTGCTCTTTGCGGGAATGCCTGGAGCGCTGGAAACCGTTTCCACGGTTTCCGAGTCTAGCATGGCGGCGAAAACGAGCCGAACATCTCCAGCACATCTCCAGCTTGGTGCCGACCGCCAAACGCAGCCTACATTGCGCCACCTTTGGCTTCTTTGTAGGCCCGCTCCACGGCTATGCCCAGAAAATAAGCCTCGAAACTACGCTGCCGGTTTGGATTGTCACGCACAAACTGTTTTTCAAGGCTCGCCACGTCCACTTTCTTGCGCGTGTCGTCGAGGCTCAGATTCTGTTTCACAGATTGCTGCACCTGAGAGTTGACGGACTGCAGAAGGCTGCTCATCAGATCAATGTAATCGTTGTTGTGCTGTACCGGCCCGTGGCCGGGAATAATTGTTGTTGCGCCAATGGCCTTGAGTTTGCCGAGCGTCTGAATCCACTCCGTCAAATACGAGTCGAACGCGAACGGCGTCGGATACACCAGAAGGTCGCCCGCCATAACGACCTTGACGTCTGGAACGTAGATAACCGCGTCGCCCCCGGTATTCCCACGGCCCAGAAACTTCAGCTGCACTTCGCGTTTGCCGAGATGGATGGCCATCTCTTGATCGAACGTCTCGTCCGGCAGCAGCAGCTTCACCTGTTTGAATTCCGCGACCGCCGCCTCGATGCTATCCGCGAACTCCTTGCTGTAAGTTATCTCTTCGGCGGTCAGCGTTCTCCCCGAGCTGCCTTTCCCGTCCTGCGCCACTTTGCGCAAATAGCTCGCGTAGTCCGGGCCTTCCTTGATCTCTTGGTCCAGATTTTTCATCGCGACGTCGCCAATCATTTTCCGCGTGTACGGCGTGCTGATGATCACCACGTTCGGAAAGGCCCCGCGATATTCGCTGTCACCATCGGTATGATCGCGGTGCCAATGCGTGTGCACCAGGTAACGCACGGGAAGTGGCGTGAGCTGGCGGATCTCCGCGATGATCCTGCGCGTCTCGGATGGAAAGTTTCCCGAGTCCACCACCAGGACGCCGTCGTCTCCAACGATTGCAACGGAGTTGCCGCTGACGATGGCATTGTTCGACTCCGCGGTGATGAACGCGTAGATGCCTTCGGCGACTTTGACGGTCTCATGGCCCGGCAGCGGTCCCGCGTGCAAGGCCGCCTGCGGCAGCAACAGTGACGACACGGCAGCCAGACTCACAAATCTTTTAAACATGAACTAGAACCCTCTCTTCGCCGCTTAGACTGGAGCCTCCCAGAACTGTGAGCAGTGGCGGGCAAGCCAGCGAGCAGGCATACTGTCGCGCGGCGAGATTTTAGAAAGGATTTAGCTTGGGATGAAGGATTGGCTCGAATACGCGGCGGTCTGGCTGCTTCTTAAGAAGCTGGGCTTCCTGCCCAGGCCCCTTGCGCGCGCGGTTGCCGCGGCAATGGCCAGGATTCTGTACGATCTCTCGCCCAGATTGCGGAAGACGGCCGAAGCAAACCTGAGAATCGCGTTTCCCGAGTGGAGCGAGTCTCAACGCAACGCGGTCATTCATGCCATGGTACGGAATCTGGGATGGATGGCCGCGGAGTTCGCGCGCTTCCCAAAATATTCGAAAGAGAACATCGACCAGCTCGTTCTCTTGGATGGCAACGAGAACTTCTTGGAAGGGCAGCGGCGGGGAAAAGGTGTGCTCTTTCTCACCGGACACATTGGCGCCTGGGAGCTCTCCTCGTTTGCCCATGCCGTTTATGGGTATCCTCTCCATTACATGGCGCGGCCTCTGGACAATAAGCGCATCGATGATTTGGTGAACGGCTACCGTTGCTTGTCCGGCAACCGGCCTATATTCAAGAATGAATCCGCGCGCGTGATGCTGAAAGTCCTGAAAGACGCTGGAACAGTCGGAATCCTCGCGGACCAGAACACCATGCCCGAAGAAGCCGTCTTCGTTGATTTTTTCGGAGCCCAAGCCAGCACCTCCACGGGAATTGCGCGCGTGGCGCTGCACACCGACGCGGCGGTGGTGCCGGGCTATGCGGTCTGGGATGCGAGCATTCAAAAATACCGGCTGCGATTTGAGCCGCCGGTGGAGCTGATTCGAACGGGAGACACCGAGCGGGACGTTTTGGAGAATACACAGAAATTCACGAAGGTGATTGAAGACATCATTCGAAAGTATCCGGAACAGTGGGTTTGGGTGCACGGGCGCTGGAACACACGCCCGAAAGGCGAACCACCGCTGTACGATTTTTCGTGAGGTCCAAGATGACAAGAACTGCGAAGGAACTGGCCCCGTTGATTGGCGCGACGCTCGAAGGCGACGGCGGCGTGGAACTGGCGGGCGTCGCGTCGCCCGAACGGGCTGGGACTCGCGATTTAATCTACGTCGAGGCCGCAAAACATGCCGCGCGCGCAGCGGCATCCGCGGCACTCTGCGTAGTTGCGCAAGAAGGCGTAACCCTTGCTGGAAAAACCGTTCTGCGCAGTTCAGAGCCGAAATTCGCTTTCGCCAAAGCCGCGGAATTACTGCTCGGGCGGCCCCCCATCGCCTCCGGAATTCATCCGACAGCCATCGTGGCGCCGCTGGCGCGCGTTGCACCAAGCGCGGGCATCGGTCCTTATGCTGTCATAGGAGAGGACGCGCACGTCGGAGCTGGGACGCAGATTGGAGCGCATTCTGTCATCGGAGCTGGTTCCTGGATCGGTGAAAATTGCCGGATTCATCCGCGCGTGACTCTCTACGGCGGAGTCCGCATCGGAAATCGCGTGGAAATTCACTCCGGCGCAGTGATTGGCGCCGATGGTTTCGGATACGCGCAGGGCGATGGGAAATATTTTAAATTTCCCCAGGCTGGGATCGTGGAGATTGCCGACGACGTGGAAATCGGCGCAAACACCACCATCGATCGCGGCTCGCTCGATGATACACGCATCGCCGAAGGCGTGAAGCTCGATAATCTCGTGCACGTGGGGCACAATTGTCGGATCGGCGCGCACACGGTGATCGCCGCGCAGGCAGGATTGTCTGGCTCCTGCATTTTTGGGAAACACGTCGTCGTCGGCGGGCAGGCCGGTTTTGGAGAGCGCTGCAAACTGGAAGACGGCGCAGTGATTGGCGGGCAAAGTGGCGTCCTCGGTGGAAAAACGATTTACGCCCGCGAAACCGTTTGGGGAACGCCGGCCCGTTCGCTGGAAAAATTCAAGCAGCTCTTCGCGTGGTATGGGCGGCTGCCGGAGTTGGCTGCCCGCATCAAAGAATTAGAGGCCAAAATTGCCAGCAAGTGAAAAATCTTCAGCGGCGTGGCGCGTGATTGTCGTTGGCGGGCACACCCGAAGCATCGGCAAGACCCAGCTCGTGTGCGACATCATCTCCGCGTTTCCCCACGAGAATTGGATCGCCGGTAAAATCACGCAGTACGGCCACGGCGTATGCGCCCAGAACGGCGACAATTGCGATTGCGCGCCGACAGACCACGTCTGCGCCATCAGCTGGGAATCCCGCTCGGACTCCGGCACGGACAGCTCTCGATTCCTCGCCGCGGGCGCGCGGCGCTCTTTTTGGCTGCGCACAAAGCAGGGCTTCCTTGCCGAGGGGCTTCCGCTCCTCCGTCAAGCCCTCCACGAATCCCCGGAACAAGCCCATGGCGAACCCGCTGCGCTCATCGTCGAGAGCAACTCTTTACTCCAATTCTTGAAGCCCAGCCTCTACCTCGCAGTCATCGATCCCGCAAAAGAAGATTTCAAGGACTCAGCGCGCGCCGCCCTCGACCGCGCCGATGCCCTCGTTCTTCGCGGCACCGGAGATGTTCTACAGGCGGCGGAACCGGCCTGGATGAAGCTCCCGGCGCGCTTGCTCAAAGAAAAGCCCTCCGTCACGCAGCGCGAAGGCCAGCCCCTGCCCGAACCCCTCCACGTGCTCGTCCAGCGCGCTCTGGAGGCCCCAGCGCGCGTTGCCATCTGACATCGCCAGGGAGGCAAAATGGCATCTTATCCGTTGACCGTCAACAAGAAGGCGGCGATAATTTAATAGTACTGGTGTTACTCGAACGCAACCGTCGCGAAGCCTTTTCCGTGAAGTAGCACGGACCGCGGCAGTTGACGCGATTCTTGGGCGAGCCTGGCCGATCTTTCGAGTGCGCCACTTTGAAGTTCCGCTCTGGGGGAGCGTTCATGGCCTCATTCGTTCGAATGGGAGAAGAAATTCCCGTTTCGCCCGCGCCTGTGCCATTGCAGCAGCAAAACTGGGCCCAGCATCTGGAAACGTCCATTGAGCGCGGCGCAAACCACCTGCTTTCTCTCCAGGCCGATCAAGGCTATTGGCAGGGCGAGCTGGAAGCCGATACTACTCTCGAATCCGATTACATCTATTACCTCCACGTTTTGGGAAAAGCCGATCCGCAGCGCATTGCCAAGCTGGCGAATTATGTTCGGGGCAGGCAACTGCCGGACGGCGGCTGGAGCATCTATCCCGGCGGCCCCTCGGAACTGAACGCCACCTGCAAAGCCTATTTCGCCCTGAAACTTGCCGGCGATTCCACCGACTCAACCCACATGGTCCAGGCTCGCAAGACTGTGCACCGCCTTGGCGGCTTAGAACACACCAATTCTTACGTGCGCTTCTATCTCGCGCTCGTCGGGGCCGTCGGATGGGAACTCGTCCCCGCCATTCCCGTCGAGCTGATGCTTCTTCCGAATTGGTGCTACATCAACATCTATGAAATGTCCTCCTGGACGCGCGGCATCGTCATTCCCATGGCCATCCTTTGCGCGCTGCGCCCGGATTTTCGCCTGCCAGCGCACGCCCAGGTCGATGAACTTTTCAAGGATTCCAATCGCAAGGACGCCGCCTTTGATTGGAGCAAACAGTTCTTCTCTTGGAAAAACGTTTTCCTGGCGCTTGACCGCGCCCTGAAGCTCTACGAAAAACTTCCCTGGAAGCCCTTTCGCCAGCGCGCCATTCGCGAAGCAAAATCCTGGATGCTCCATCACCTCGAGCGCACCGAAGGCCTCGCCGCCATCTATCCCGCGATGATGAATTCCATTTTCGCGCTCATGGCCCTCGGCCACGGCCCTGACGATCCGCTGACCTGGCGCGAAATCAAGGAGTTTTCGCGATTCGAAATCGAGGACGTCGACACCATTCGAATGCAGCCCTGCGTCTCGCCCGTCTGGGACACCTGCATCGCCATGGTCTCGCTCGAAGAAGCCGGCCTCCCACCGGATCATCCTGCGCTCGTGAAAGCCGCGGATTGGATGCTCTCAAAACAGGTTCTCGGCCCCGGCGATTGGCAAATCAAGAACAAAGACGCCGAGCCCGGCGGCTGGGCTTTCGAATTCCGCAACGATTTTTATCCCGACGTCGATGACACCGCTTTTGTGCTCATGGCTCTCCAGCGCGTCAAGCATCCCGATTCGAAACGCATGGAAGGTGCCATCCGCCGCGGCATTCAGTGGCTCCTTAGCATGCAGAATCGCGATGGCGGCTGGGGCGCTTTCGACCGCGACAACGATCGCGGCTTCCTCTGCAACATTCCTTTCGCCGACCACAACGCCATGATCGATCCTTCCACCGCCGACGTCACCGCCCGCGTCGTCGAATGCCTCGGTCGCTTCGGCTGGCGCGCGCAGCATCCCGCCATCCAGCGCGCCGTGAAGTTTTTGTTGAAGGATCAGTCCGCAGACGGCTCGTGGTTTGGCCGCTGGGGCGTCAACTATATTTATGGCAGCAGCGGCGTCCTCCGCGCGCTCGAAACCGTTTCGCTCTCCACTACCGACTATTGCCAGCGCGCCATCACCTGGCTCCGCACCGTGCAAAAACCCGATGGCAGCTTCGGCGAATCCTTGCGCAGCTACGACGAACCGCTCACAAAGGGCCAGGGGCCAAGCACCGCATCGCAGACCGCATGGGGCCTCATCGGTTTGCTCGCTGGCGCTGGCGTCAACGACCCCGCCGTCGCCAAATCCGTCTCCTACCTTGTCCACCAGCAGCAGCAGGACGGCTCCTGGAACGAACCCGATTTCACCGGCACCGGTTTCCCCGGCGTTTTTTATTTGAAATACCACCTCTACCGCAACTCGTTCCCCGTCTACGCGCTGGCCCGCTTCGCAAATCAGTCGCGCGGTACCGAAGACTTCTCCGCCCTCAAGTTCCAGCCCAGCGAATTTCGGCTGCGCAGCGGGTTTTAGCCCGCATGCGCTTCCCCGCGCTGCTTTCCGCAAAATTAGTCAAGGCTCGTGTTGCCGGATTCTTCCAGAAAGCTCACTCAGCACCACTAATCGATTTTCTCGACGCCGCGGAGGTCCTTCATTCGGGTTCAGAGCATCCCGTCTCGCACGAGAAAATCCGCGGCATTCTCGACAGTCCCGCGCCCATCCTCTGGATCGGTGGAAGCGACCCTCTCGATCATCCCGGAATCGCTCACCTGGTCCGCGCCATCGCGCAGAGCGGCCGCTTCGTTTTTCTCGAAACCTCCGGCACACGCCTGCGCCGCCGCATTCATGAATTTCAACCGTCACCGCAATTGTTTCTCACCGTTCGAATCGCCCCGCAATCCCCGGCAGCTGCACGCGACATCCGTGGCGCCGGCGCGTTCGAATTGGCTCTCGAAGGACTTCGCGCCGCCCGCCTCTCCGGTTTTTTCACCGCCATCCATTCTTCCCTCCGCGAAGATTCGGACCTTTCCCAGCTCCGGGAATTCTCAATCCTGCTTTCCGGCCTGGACGTCGACGGCTGGCTGATCACGGCCGCCTGTGCCTCCGATTCCGCCTCGCGAAAAGCCACCGAAGCTCGGAAGCTGATTCCCAATTCACAATGGCGGAAGTTTTCCACCCGCGTGGAGCGCGACATTCTCTCCGTTTCGAAATCTTGCGATGTGCACGACTCGTTCCGCAGCGAACCCCAGCCGGCCCCATCCCGCGAAGAAGGCGTCCACATCTCATGACCACTCTGGTCACTGGCGCAGCCGGCTTTTTGGGCAGCCACGTTGCGCGCCAACTGGTCGCGCGCGGCGACGAAGTCCGCGTGCTCATGCGCGCCTCCAGCACCAATCGCGCCATCGCCGATTTGTCCCTCGAGTACGTCACCGGCGATCTCCGCGACCCCGCTTCTCTCGATCGCGCCATGAAGGGCGTCAAGCGCGTCTTCCACGTCGCCGCCGATTACCGTCTCTGGGCCAAGCGCTCTCAAGACATCTACGATTCGAACGTCGGCGGCACCAAGAATCTCCTGGACGCCGCCCGGCGTGCCGGTGTCGAGCAACTCATCTATACCAGCACCGTCGCCACCATCGCCGTTGACCGCCCCCAGCACCCCAACGAATTCACCGACGCCAAACTCGAAGAAATGGTCGGCCACTACAAGCGTTCGAAATGGCTCGCCGAAAAAGAAGCTCTCGCCGCCGCGAAAAATGGCTTGCCCGTGATTGTCGCCATGCCCACCACGCCCGTCGGCCCTTGGGACTGGAAGCCCACCCCCACCGGAAAAATTATCCTCGATTTTCTGAACGGCAAGATGCCCGGCTACGTCGAGACCGGCCTCAACTTCGTCGGCGTGGAAGAATGCGCCGCCGGCCATCTCCTCATCGCCGAAAAAGGCAAAGTCGGCGAACGCTATCTCCTCGGCGCGGAAAATCTCACGCTCAAAGGCATGCTCGATCTGCTCTCCAAAATCACCGGCCTACCCGCGCCCAAGCTGAAAATTCCCCACGGCCTCGCTCTGGGTGTAGCCTATGCCAGTACGGCGTTCTCGCGCCTCATCGGCCGCGAACCAGGCATCCCGGTCGAAGGCGTCAAGATCGCGCGCCACATGATGTACGTCGATTGCTCGCGCGCCCGTCGTGAATTGGGTTTCAAGGCCGGCCCGGTCGCCGCCGCGCTCGAACGCGCCGTCCGCTGGTACGAAGCCAACGGCTACATCGCCAAAGGCCGTGCCAAGCGCATGACCCGCGCCGCCGCCTAAGCTTTTGTATTCTGTGTAGCGGCGGGCTTTAGCCGGCCCGGGTTTGTAGTGGCCGGTCTTAGACCTGTGCGTTTTTCTTGTCTTTGTCTTGTGGTGTTGTGTAGCTGCCGGGCTTTGGCCCGGCCCGCTCGAACTTGGAATTCTGAAACGAATGCGCATCCTAGTCACCTTCGCCGTCGAAGCCGAATTCGCCCCCTGGCGCAAGCAGCGCGAATTTAGGTGTATCTCCAAGGTTCCGTTCGAAATCTATGACGCGAAAGTCGGGCAGCATACCGTGCGGGTTTTGCTGACAGGCATAGGATGGGAATGTGCAAGACGCACAACGGCATCCGTTATGGAAGATGTCTTTGACGCCTGCGTGTCTTCTGGGCTGGCGGGAGGTTTGAGGAGCGCATACCGCGCCTCGGACATTCTGGCATTCCGCGAAGTGGGTGAGATAAGTGGACGGCGCACAATGCCTTCAACCACGTGGCTCTTGGATCAAGCGGCCAACCGGGGAGCTTCGACGGCAGAAAAGCTGCTCACTTCGAAAAAACTCATTCTGACTGCAGCGGAGAAAAACCGAATCGGACTTTTCGGAGATGCTGTGGATATGGAGAGCTTTCGCGTCATGGCTGCAGCGCAAGGCCGTGGCATTCCGGCTCTGACGCTTCGCGCAATTTCAGATACTGTCGAGGAAGATCTGCCGATGGATTTCAGCGAGCATATCTCGGAGAATGGGCAAATTGCAGTCGGAAGGATTCTCGGCAAGATCGCGTACTCTCCCCAGCTAATCCCAGCTATGATCCGATTTGGTTCGCGCACAAAGCGTGTCGCTGAGAAGCTTTGTGAGTTCCTTGATTCGTTCATCTCAGGATTGACGGCGGAATCGTCGGCATCCGAGGAGCGGGTGGCCGCCCGATGAGCCGCACCGGCACAACGCTCGAAGCGCCGCGCACTCTAGGCCCCTTCCCCAAAACCATGCGCGCCGGAGTCTACCGCCAAAAAGGTCTAGTCCGCGTAGAGGAAGTCCCTGTCCCCGAAGTTACCGACGGTGAAGTCCTCATCAAAGTCGCCGCCTGCGGCATCTGCGGCACCGACATCAAAAAAATCTTTCACGCTTACGTCCCGCCTCCCCAAATCCTCGGCCACGAGCTTGCCGGCACCGTCGTAGCCATCGGCCGCGGCGTCACCAAGTGGAAACTCAGCGACCGCGTCATGAGTTTTCATCACATCCCCTGCGGAAAGTGTTTCTATTGCGAGCGCCGCCTTTTCTCCCAATGCAGCCAATACCAGACCACCGGCCTCACCGCAGGCTTTACTCCCAACGGCGGCGGCTTCGCCGAGTACGTAAAAGCCATGCCCTGGGTCGCCGATCGCGGCATCGTGGGTCTCCCCGACAACGTAACTTTCGAGGAAGCTACCTTCATCGAGCCCATCAACACCATCGCCAAAGCCGTGCAGAAAGCCCGTATTACAGCGGGCGAAACCGTGCTCATCGCTGGCTGTGGTCCTATCGGCCTCCAATTGCTTATGGTTGCGAATCTCGAAGGCGCCAGGCTCTACACTAGCGACCCCATGGCCGTCCGGCGGGCCAAGAGCCTGACTCTCGGAGCATTAGAGTCCTTTGACCCCAGTGATGGTAAGCTTGTGGACCAGATCAAGGCCCGGTCGGAGGGGCGGGGCGCCGATGCGGTTCTGGTAGCGGTTGCGCATCCTTCCGTGGTAGTGGATGCGCTGGCAGCGGTAAGGCCCGGTGGGCGTGTGCTGCTGTTCGCCGCAAATGATCCTGTAACCAGGATTGAGTTTCCTGCATCTGCTGTAGGGATCGACGAAAAAGAAATCCTGGGCAGCTATAGCGCCGCGGTGGACATCCAAGACTCAGCGGCAGACCTGGTGCTACAGAAGAAACTGCCGGTCATGGAGATTGTGACGCACCGGTTTCCGCTCGCTAGAATCCAGGAGGGGCTGGAACTTGCGGCCAAGCCGACAGTAGAATCCTTGAAGATTTTGATTACCCACGGATGAGAACGACGACGCCAAAGAAGACGGAAGTAGGCGAAGAATTGAAAGTAGCCGAACCACGGATGTCCGTGCCGTCAAAGATGACGGCAGCGGTGCTCTACGGCAGCGAAGATCTCCGCATCGAGAAGATCGATGTCCCCGCATTGTCCGCGGACGAGGTTTTGTTGCGCGTCCGGCTGGCGCTCACCGATGGCACCGACCTGAAAGTCTGGAAACGCGGCTATCACGAGAAGATGATTCAGCCGCCCGCCGTCTTCGGCCACGAACTGGTCGGCGACATCGTAGCCGTAGGCAAGCGCGTGGATGCACGCTGGCGCATCGGCATGCGCGTGATTGCCGCCAACTCCGCGCCGTGCTTGCGCTGCTACCACTGCCGCCGTGGGCAAGAAAATCTTTGCGACGATCTGCTCTTCAACAATGGCGCCTATGCCGATTACATGCGCATCCCCGGGCGCATCGTTGTCGAAAATATGCTCGAAGTGCCGCACTCCGTGGATGACCAGAGCGCTGCGCTCACCGAGCCGCTCGCCTGCGTTCTCCGCGGAATCCATGAAATGGAAGTGCGCACGGGTGACACCGCCGCCGTCATCGGCTGCGGCCCTATCGGATTGAAATATGTTCGTATGCTTTCACGGCGAGGCGTGCGCGTCATCGCGCTCGCGCGGCGCGCCGGCCCGCTGGATGTTGCCAAACGGCTGGGCGCCTTCGCCACCATTAACGTCACGGAAGTCGTTGATGTCGTGAGCGCAGTGAAGGCCCTGACCGAAGACCATCTGGGACCAGATTCTGTCGTGGAAGCGGCGGGAAATCCTGCCACCTGGAAACAGGCCCTCGCCATGGTGCGCCGCGGCGGTGTTGTGAATTTCTTTAGCGGCCTGCCCTCCAGCACGCGCGTGGAGATTGAGCCCGCGGTTATCCATTATTCGGAGCTCAAGTTGATTTCTCCGTTCCACCACACGCCGCGTTTTATTCGCGAAGCCCTCGAAGCCATCCGCCGCGGAGACATCTCCGCGCATGACTTCGTCACCGAAGAAATCCGGCTCGCCGACCTGCCCCAGGCATTCGAACGCATGAAGTCCCGCAGCGGCGAAATTAAACTAGCCGTCCGGCCATGACTTTGGAGTGCGGGAGCCACGCTCCCGCTTTTCCCTCCAGCCCAGAACCTCAAATGCACGACACGCCCTCTGCCTTCCAAGGCGCACCGCTCGCGTATTTGCGAGTAATGTCGAGAACGGGAGAACTTCTCCGCTAATGCTGCGCCCCGGCGAAATTGAAATCACCCGCCACGCCCCGAATCCCGGCTGCACCCCCGAAGCCGCGCAGAAATACACCCGCTGGCTCGCCACTCACCACTACGAGAATTTCAACGTCGCTTCCTGGCTCCTCCCAAAGGATCTCCATCAGCATTTCTACAACGTCTACGCCTATTGCCGTTGGGCCGACGATCTCGGCGACGAAGTTCCCGATTCGAATCGCGCCCTCGAACTCCTCCACTGGTGGGAGCACGAGCTGAACGCCTGTTACGAAGGCAAGCCCTCGCATCCTGTTTTCGTCGCGCTGCGCGAAACGATCGTAGCGAAAGATCTTCCCAAACAGCCCTTCGCCGATCTGCTGAAAGCCTTCCGCCAGGATCAAACCGTGAAGCGCTATCCCAACTGGGACGCCGTTCTGGATTACTGCGTCTACTCCGCGAATCCCGTCGGGCGCTTGGTACTTTATCTCTGTGACTATCGCGACGATCGGCGCCAGAAACTATCCGATGCCACCTGCACCGCGCTGCAACTCGCCAATTTCTGGCAGGACGTTTCGCGCGACTTGGAAAAAGGCCGCATCTACATTCCACTTGATGCCGCCGCCGCGCAGGGCCTCACCGAAAATGACATCGTCGAGCGCCGCTTTGATGACCGCTACGTCCAATTGATGAAGAACTTGATCGCACGCACGCGCGAACTTTTTGCCGAAGGCATGCCCCTCGCGAAATTGGTGGACGGCCGCCTAAGCATTGACCTCGAAATGTTCAGCCGCGGCGGGGTCGCCGTTCTCGACGCCATCGAATCCATCGGCTACGACACTCTCCACCATCGCCCCTCGATCAGCAAACGGATGCAAGCGGGGCTATTGGGGCGAACATTGGTGACTCACCTGCTGCGCCGAAGCACTGAGCCGCAGCAATCCGTTCATGTTCCCGCTCGCACCGTTGTACCGGCTCAGCAGGCTGCCCCGGTTTCGAACACCACGATCGAGGCTTCCTACGCGGAGTGCTACCGGATCGCCCGTGCCTCCCGCAGCAATTTCTACGCCGCCTTTTTTCTTTTGCCGAAACCCAAGCGTGACGCCATGGCAGCTCTATATGCTTTTATGCGTCTCGTCGATGACGTCTCGGATGAAGATCATGGGCTTCTCGCCAAGCAGCGCGGCCTTGCAAAATGGCGCGCCACTTTTGACGAGGCCGTTACCGGTAACTCACAGGTCTTTGATGGAACGGCAGCGATTCCATTACCTTCCGAGCCCTCCTTTGGCGAGGCGGAAGTTCTCCCGGCGTTGGTCGACACGATGCAGCGGTACAAAATGCCGGCGCGATATCTCCACGATTTGATCAGCGGCGCGGAGATGGATCTCACGGTGCAAACCTATCCGACGTTCGAACGCTTGCGCGAATATTGTTACCGCGTCGCCGGCACTGTCGGTTTGACCTGCACCCACGTTTTCGGTTTCCAGGATGCGCGCGCCCTCGACCTTGCGGAAAAACTCGGCCTCGCGTTTCAGCTCACCAACATCATTCGCGACGTCCACGAAGATTTCAGACTCGGACGCGTCTATCTTCCGGAAGAGGACCTCGCTCGTTACGGAGTCTCTCCCGATGATTTTGGCCGCACCGAATCGACACTCGGCGTGCGCGAGCTGCTGCGATTCGAATCCGAGCGTGCCTGGCAATTGTACGAAGAAGGCTCCGCGCTGCTGGGCCTGATCGACGCGGACAGCCGCGGCGCGTTGTGGCTGCTCGTCCACACGTACAGTGCGCTGCTCGGACGCATCGAGTCGGTCGATTTCGCCGTTTTCGGTGAGCGCGTGCGCCTTTCGAAAGCTGAAAAAATGATGTTCATCGCCAAGGCGCGCTTCGGCCGCCACACGGAAGAGAATATTCTTGAAAAGCGTGATCGTGATCGGCGGCGGCCTGGCGGGACTGGCAGCCGGCGTCGCGCTGGCTGAATCCGGCTGGCGCGTACGCCTGTTTGAACAGCGTCCCTTCCTCGGCGGCCGCGCAACCTCGTACGTGTTGCCGGACGGCGAGCACGTCGATAATTGCCAGCACGTGACACTCGGCTGCTGCACCAACCTTGCGGATTTTTACGCGCGTGTCGGCTCCGCGGACAAAATCAAATTCTTCGACCGCCTGTTTTTCCTCGATCCGCAAGGCCGCCGCGGCGAAATACAAGCCGGGATTTTTCCTGCGCCTTTTCATATGACCGGCTCTTTCGCGGCATTCGCACCGCTGACCCTGCGCGACAAATTGTCCATCGCGCGAGCGATGCTGGATATTTTGCGCACCCAGGGGAAACCCGCGGACCTCGAGGAAAGTGGCGGCCTCTCCATGTTCGAATGGCTGAGCCGGCGCGGACAGACACCCGGCGCGATCGAAAGATTCTGGCGCGTCGTTCTTGTCAGCGCGCTCGATGAGGAACTGGATCGCACCGACGCGCGTTTTGGCGTGGATGTTTTCTGGAAAGCCTTTCTTTCGAATCGCACGGGATACCGCATGGGAGTGCCTGCCGTGCCGCTCGCGAATTTGTACGCTGGATGCAAGATGGAAATCGAGCGGCGCGGCGGAGAAGTGGTTTTGCGCGCGCCGGTGCGTGGCCTGAAAATCGAAAATGGAGAAATCGCCGGCGTTCGCTTCGATGAAGGGAAAGAAGAAACTGCGGACTCGTATGTTTTTGCCGTGCCGCACACCGCGCTCGCGGAGTTGCTGCCGGAAAGCGTGAAGCAAGCGGATCCCTCGCTCGCCAATCTCGACAAAATAAAAGTTTCGCCAATTACCGGCGTGCATTTCTGGTTTGACCGGCAAGTGATGAAAGAGCCGTTCGTAACTTTGCTGGACACCACGACCCAATGGGTTTTCAACAAAACGGCGTTGTACGGCGATTCGAACGGAGCAAGCAGGAGTGTGCAAGGTGGACAGTACCTGCAACTGGTCATTAGCGCGTCATACGATTTGCTGCAAAAGCCGCGCCAGGAAATTATCGATCTCTGTTTGAACGAAGTGCGGCACGCGTTTCCCGCGGCACGCCAGGCGGAATTGGTGAAGGCTACCGTCATAAAAGAGGCCGCCGCAACATTTTCACCGGAGCCGGGAGTGGACCGCTGGCGGCCAAAACAGGAATCTTCCGTTCGCGGTTTATTTCTTGCCGGAGATTGGACGGCGACGGGCTGGCCGGCCACGATGGAAGGCGCAGTACGCAGCGGATATCTTGCTGCGGAAGCGGTGCTGCGTTCGAACGGAACACCGCGAAAGTTTCTGCAACCCGATCTGGAGCCGGACGGATTTGTGGGCATGTGGATTGGAAAGAGTGCGCAGGAAAAGAACTGAAGCGGGGAATCGAGATCCGAGAACAGAGACCAGAGATCTCGAGAGATGGCCTCAAGAGAGTTGCAGGCATCATGGCGCCACCAGCTCGTATACGCCGAGGCGGCGTTCGCTTAGGGTTAGATTTTCGCCGAGAGCGTCAATCGCCTGGTATTCGGATTTGTGGGTGGCGAGGAATGCTTCATAGGAGTGGCGGGTCGTCCAGAAATCGAGCGTGAGGTATACATTCGAACGAAAGGGATCATGGAGCAGGCGAGTTTCGCGGTAGTGCGAATCGGTTCGAAAGAGCTCGTCCCAGGCACCGGCGGGCCCATAGAGCTTTTCGAACGGTTTTTCGCAACCCGGCTTGACTTCGTACTCCCAGAGGACTAAAAACATAGTGTACCCATCTCCTGCTCTCGGACGCACGCAACTCTGCAAGGAAATTCTAGGTAATGTTTGCGCAATCCGGCCGAGTGTAGCAATCCGATTGGAACTAAGCCAAGTAGGGAAGCGCGACAGCGCATAAAGTCTAAGTTGTAGCCGTTGCAGTCCGTCGAGACTGGCGGACGGAGGCGTTTGTGGATCGAAAGTACAGCCACCGCGGGTACCGCGACGCGGAAAAAGAAGATAAAAAGAATAAAACGCACGAGCGCAAACCGCCGGCTGGCGGGCCGCGCGGCGCGGATCAGTTCGGGCCACGCACGCCGCGCATGGTGGGAACGGTGACGCGCGCGCGCTGCGCGAATTGCGGAGCGGTGCTGACTCCGGGATTTGATCCGAACGGAACGTGCCCGAAATGCGGATTGGAATTGCACTGCTGCAAACAGTGCCGGTTTTTCGATTCCGGCGCGCAGTTCGAGTGCACGCAGCCAATCCCGGAGCGCATTTCGCCGAAAGACGCAAAAAACAACTGCAAGTTTTACGAATTTCGCACCACGGTGGAAAAAGACACCGCGCCGACTTCCTATTCGCAGCCAGCTCCAGCCGGATCCGCGCCCCCATCGGCGCCGCCGCGGCACAACGATGCGCGTCAAGCGTTTGACGATCTTTTCAAGAAGTAGCCGCTCATGAAATCTTCGCGCCGCTCCTTCCTGGAAGCCGGACTCGCTCTCCCCGCACTTCTCCATTCTGTTCCTTCTCTCGCGGACGCGCCGCAAACCGAGAAACCCTCCACGTCCAAGGATTCTTCGTTTGATCCGTGGGTGGAAATTGACAAGGAAAACCTGCGGCACAATGTCCTGGAAATTTCGCGGCGCGTGAGCGAGCGGCCGATTCTGGCGGTGATCAAAAACAATGGGTATGGCACGGGGGTGGCCAACGCGGCGCAACTGCTGGAGCCACAGACGGAAATTCTCGGATTTGCGGTAGTGAAATTTCACGAGGCGATCACGCTGCGTGATGCTGGGATTCGCAAGCCCGTGCTGTTGATGGGTCCCTTCGACGAGACGAATCTGGAAGAGGCCGTGGCGCGGAACATCATGCCGATGATCTACACGCGGATGGGCCCGGTACTGGACAAGGTCGCGGCGAAACTGCAGAAGAACATTGCGCCGCATGTTTGCGTCGATACGGGCATTGGGCGCGTGGGCGTTCCGTATTATCAAGCCGCGCCGCTGATCAGAGACTTGGCGAGCAGGAAGTCGGTGCAAATCCAGGGAACGATGATGACGTTCGCCGAGGACATGGATTTTGACAAAGAACAGTTGCGGAGGTTTCAGGATACTTGCGGAGCTCTGGAAAAAGAAGGAATTGCGCTGGGGAAAAAGCACACCGCTTCGAGTTTTACACTGTTCCAGCATCCGGATGCGTTTTTGGACATGGTGCGGCCGGGGATGGCGATTTATGGGATTTATTCGGAGAACGAATTTCGGCACACGGGAATCCTGGAGTTGCGTCCGGCAATCGGCCTGAAGGCGCGCGTGGTGTATGCGAAAAAGCTGCGCAAGGGAGACAGCGCGGGCTACAACAGAGCATACATGGCCAAGGACGATGTGTGGGTAGCGACGCTGCCGGTGGGGCATGCGGACGGCTGGCCGCGAGTGGCGGCGAAGGGCGCGAAAGTGCGAATCAATGGAGTGCTTTATCCGGTGATTGCTTCGGTCTCCGCGAGCCATTGCATTGTGGAGATTGGGAGCGAAGAGCGAGTGAAGATCGGGGACACGGTTACGTTTTTCGACGGGCAGGCGGGTTCGCGGCCGGAAGATGTGTCGGCGGCTTGCGGCGCGTCGGTTTATGACCTCACGATGCATTTGAACCCGCTCTTGCCTCGCAAAATCGTTTAGAAGATTTCCTCATTTGTTGCTTCCGTATTTCCTTCCAGAGAGCGACCTGCTCCTGTAAATGACCAGCGAGGCCCCGGAGAGGGCGCAGCCGTGCTGCGCCCCTACAACAATCGGGAGCGGGGGCGACACCGCCCGTAACTGCGCTTTTGGCAGGCCCTTCGGCTGCGCTCAGGGCAGTCATGAGGACTCCTTGGAATTGGGCACATCAGAGCTGGGGGTACGCCAGTGCATGTCTGGATGACTTGGCCGGGCGGGCATTCGGAAACCCTGGCAGCCTGGCGGGCGGGGGAGAGTGCCGAAGTCGATGGTAACGGGTTCATCTTCGGGATAGAGTTCGTGTTCGATGGCGGGGAGGGTGCGGAGGATCAAGTTGCAAGTGTAGGCCATGACAGCGGCGCGGCGCGGGTGGATGCGGCCTTCGACCTGGAGTTGGAGGAGACGGGAGAGGAACTTGTTAAGGGGGATGGCAGAGGTGAAATCGGAGAGACCGTCGGTGAGATAGGCGGTGAGGTCGGAACCTTCGAGGCGGACGGGGCGGGAGGCCGAGTGTTTGGAGCAGAGGCCGGTGGCGGCGTTGGAGACGGCATGACGGCAACGGCGGCCGGTTCGGGTGTGATACTGGCAGCGGGGCAAGTCACTGGCGGAACTAGAGTTGATGGATGGTTCGTTCATGGTGGTCCTCAGATGTGAGATTTTTTGGAGCAACTGGCACTTGAGATGTTTGGAGAGGGCCCCCACACCCCGGCATTTTTAAGAAAGAGTGAGGAAAGGATTGAATGGAAAGGAGTTGTGAAACGCTCTTGGGGCCAAGAGCGAGAAGAGAGAGGAAAAGAGAGAGGGGGACTGGTTCCAAAACGGGAAAGGAGGGTGGCACAGAGAGGAAAGGGAAGATTTGGCGAGAGTGGGTTGTAAAAAGCACACTGTATTATAACACGGGAATAGCTAATATAAAGTAATATTATACATCAGTACTGGGATTAGGTTGGGATACAAGCGTAAGGGGTGTTAAGGCGCGTCCGTCACGAAAATCATCCAGAGGATGAATGCGACGATTAAGCACGAAACGGCTATGGCCAACTTCCATCCCATGCTTAATGGCTTGGGCACGGAAAGATTTACCTTGGGTTTGTCATTTGAGTGTAAGTCGCGAGGGTCGTTCGTGGCCGTCCTGCCTGTTTGCTCCACCGTGAAAACAAAAGAGAATTGGCAACTTTTTGTGGGTGGTGTCGTCGAACTAATCGATGGGGGAGTGCGTACATTAGATGGGAGAAAAGAACGGGTCTGAAGACCCGCCACTACGGGGCGGGAGGTCGGGCGGAGAAGAACGGTCTGGAGCCCTGGCGCGAGGTCGAGTAGACGACAGGTGGGCTCTACGGGGACGGGTAAGTGGGAGTTCAGGGAATTGGGGGTTCATATGGGAACGCTGGGACAGGATATCCGGTATGCGCTGAGGAATCTGAAGAAGGCGCCGGGATTTGCGGCGGTGGCGGTCATCACGCTGGCGCTGGGAATTGGGGCGTCAACGGCGATATTCAGCGTGATGGAGAACATTCTGATCGAGCCGTTTCCGTACCGGGATGCGCAACGGTATATGTCCATGCAGATCCATGACACGGAGCGAAGCGACCCTGGCGGACGGGCGGGATACCTGGGCCCCGAGCTGCTGGACATCATGGGGCAAAATCACGTGTTTGACGCGGTGATTGCCAATGACAACACGGACGTGTTGTACCGCTCGGCCGAGGGAAGCCAGCGGTTCGAAGGGAATTACATAACGCCGGGAACCTTTGAGTTTTTTGGGATGCAGCCGCTGCTGGGGCGGATGGCGCAGGAAGCGGACTACGAGCCGGGGGCACCGCCGGTGTTTGTACTGCGGTACAAGACCTGGATGAAGAGTTTTGGCGGGGATCCTTCGATTGTGAACAAGACGTTTGTGCTGAACGGAGTTTCGCGGACGCTGATCGGGATCATGCCGCCGCGATTTGGATGGGGCGACGCGGATTTGTGGATTCCCATGAAGCCGAGCCGTGCGGCGGCAGCAAAAACAATCGCCGGAGCATTTCAACAACACTGGTTTTTGATGGGGCACCTGAAGCCAGGGATTTCCGTCAAAGCAGCAGAAGCGGATCTGACGGTGGTGGCGAACAACCTGGCGAAGGTGTACCCGACGGAGTATCCGAAACATTTTACGGTGCAGGTGGACTCGCTGACGAACCTGGTGGTAGGACAGTTTCGAACGACGCTGTATATCGTGCTGGCGGCGGTGGGATTGTTGCTGCTGATCGGATGTGGAAACGTGGCGAATCTGCTGCTTGCGCGAGCGACGACGAGGGAGAAGGAGTTTGCGATCCGGTCGGCGCTGGGGGCGAACCGATGGAGGCTGGTGCGACAGCTACTGGTCGAGAGCGTGATCCTGGCAGCGGGCGGGGCTGCGGTAGGAACGCTATTGGCCTGGGGAGGTTTGAAATCACTGGTGGCGCTGATGCCGCAGAATATCATCCCGGCCGAAGCGGTGATCCGGCTGAACATGCCGGTGTTGGCGTTTACGCTGAGCGTTGCGGTGCTGACGGCGCTGGTGTTTGGGCTAGTGCCAGCGCTGAAGGCGGCGCGGAAAGATTTGAACGAGCCTTTGCGGGATAGTGGGAAGGGAATTAGCGGCGGATTCCGCCATGGGAAATTGCGCGATGCAGTGGTGGTGCTGGAGGTGGGACTGTCCTTGACGCTGCTGGTGGCGGCGGGACTGCTGATGAGAAGTTTTGTGGCGCTGCGGGATGTGAAGCTGGGATTGCAGCCGGACCATATATTGGTGGCAAGGCTTCCTTTGCCGGTGGATCGTTATAAGACGGCGGACCAGGTGACAGGGTTTTACCGGCCGCTGTTGCAGCGGCTAAAGGCGCTGCCGGGCGTGGTGGAAGCGACGGAAACGAGCACGCTGCCGCCCTATGGGGGAATTCCAAGCGACATCGAGATTCCCGGGAAGACGCACGCGGAAAAATGGAACGCGCTATTTCAATTGTGCAGCGAGGGATATTTTGGTGTGGTGAAGATTCAGTTTCTGGATGGGCGGAGTTTTACGGAAGCGGAAGTGAACGGGGCGAGGAAGCTGGCGGTGGTGAATCAGACGTTTGTGAAGAAGTACCTGGGGAAAGAGAATCCGGTCGGACGACAGGTGAAAATTGCGCAACTGGCGGAGTTTGAAGATGCGGTGAAAGAGCCGGTGTTCGAAATCATCGGGCTGGTGGCGGACGCGAAGAACTCCGGATTGCAGGATCCGGTGAAGCCGGAGATTTGGGTGCCATACACTGTGACGGGATCGGCGTTCCGAGGGATTCTGGTGCGGACGGCGAATGAACCGCTATCCATGCTGAATGCTGTGGAACACGAGATCTGGGCGACTGATCCAAACGTGGCGTTGACGTTTACCGGGACACTGGAAGGGTACATACAGCAATTCTCGTTTGCGGGGCCGCGATTTGGATTTTTCCTTATGATGATTTTTGGAGGGATCGGATTGGTGCTGGTGACGATCGGAGTGTACAGCGTGCTGGCGTACACGACGGTGCGAAGGACGCAAGAGATCGGGATTCGGATGGCGATGGGTGCGGAAGGATCGGACGTTCTGAAGATGGTGGTGCGAATGGGATTGCGGCTGGTGGGGATTGGAGTGGCGATTGGATTGATTATGAGCCTGTTAATCGGGCGGGTGATTGCGACGCAGCTGTGGGGAGTATCGGCATACGATCCGTGGACGCTGGTGTGCGTGCCGTTGGTGCTGTTGATTACGGGGATCGTGGCGTGCTGGATTCCGGCGCGGCGGGCGGCGCGGGTGGATCCGCTGGTGGCGTTGCGGTATGAGTGAGGATTGGGTGGCCGGGCTAAAGCCCAGCGCCGACAGGATCAAAAGCGAAGAGAGACACCTGCGGCGGGTGCCCTCAGCGGAAGAGTTGTATGACGTGCCGCGGAGCGGCCCGCCTCAGAAGGCGGGCCCTACGCAGAGGAGATTAGGCCCAGGAGTAGCCGTGTTTGGAGAGCGGGAGGGAGCGGATGCGCTGGCCGTTGACGGCGAAAATGGCGTTGCAGACAGCTGGGAGAACCGGGGGCAGGGCGGGTTCGCCGAGGCCGGTAGGCGAATTATCGGTTTTCAGGAAATGAACTTCGATTTCAGTGGGGACTTGATTCATTCGAACGGGCGGATATTCGTGGAAATTGCTTTGGACGGCGCGGCCCGCGTCGATCGTGATTTCGTAGGTCATGACGGAACTTAGACCTTCGATGATGGCGCCCCGAACCTGGTTTTCGGCGTTGAGGGGATTGATGATCTGGCTGCCGACGTCGCCGGCGACCCAGATTTTGTTTACCTTGACTTGTTTTTTGGGGTCGACGCGCAGTTCGATCACTTCCGCAAAATAACCTCGATGAGAAAACTGGAAGGCGACGCCCATGGCGGTGTCTTTGGGCAAGGTGCGCTTGCCCCAGTTGGATTTCTCGGCAACGAGTTTTAGGACTCCGCTCATGCGAGCGGCGTCGAGGTCACTGGGATCAGGCTTGCCGTCGGGGCCGGGAATACGGGGAAGGTTGAGCAGATCGAGGCGGAACTGGACGGGATCTTTTCCGGCGGCGTGGGCGAGCTCGTCGGTGAAAGATTGAAAGACCCAGGAGAAAGCATTGCTACGCGGAGCGCGCAGAGCATAGGTGGGGACGCCGAGGGGCATGAGCGAAGCGCCAAAGAAAAAATTGGGGAGGAAAGTGCCGGGGAATTCGTTGCCGGGAATGTTCGCGGAAGGAGCGAACTGCTGGCCCTCGCCGAAGCTGATGAAGTGATTGCGCCAGGCGACGAGATTGCCGGAGGCGTCGAGGCCTCCCTTCAAATAATGAAAGCCGGCGGGGCGATAGTGATCGTGATGGAAATCGTCTTCGCGGGTCCAGAGAAGCTTGACGGGGACGCCGACCTGCTTGGCGATAGCGGCGGATTCGAGCATGTAGTCGTTGGTGAGGCGGCGGCCGAAGCCACCACCGGCGCGCTTGAGGTGGACGATGATGTCGCCGGCAGGAATGTTCAGAAGCTTGGCGACTTGCTGGCGGCCGGATTCGGGAGTCTGGCTGGGCGACCAGAATTCGAGTTTGCCGTCGTGATAATGCGCGAGGCAGTTTTCGGGCTCCATAGGGGCGTGGGCGAGGAAGGGGTAGGCGTAAGCGGCTTCGACGGTTTTTGCGGCGGATTGCAGGGAGGAGTCAGCGTCGCCGTCCTTTCGGACGGTGATCGTGGGAGCTTGTTTGGAGAGCTCATCGGCACGATCGGCGAAGCCTTTGCTGCTTTGCTGCGCGGTGGCGCCTTCGTCCCACTTGGCGCGCAATTTTTTTCTTGCGGTGTTGGCCTGCCACCAGGTGTCGGCGACGATGGCGACGCCGCAGTGGAGGCCGAGGAGGTCGGAAGTGCCATCGACGGAGAAGGCGTGGCGAACGCCGGGCTGGGATTTGATTTCGTCAAAATTGGCGCTGAGGAATTTGCCGGCGTAGACGGGGCACTTTTCGTAGACGGCGTACAACATTCCGGGAACTTTGAAGTCAATGCTGTAGAGAGATTTTCCAGTGACGATGGAGGGGTTGTCGACACTGTGAGTAGGCTGGCCGATGATTTTGTAATCTTTGGGATCCTTGAGCTTGACGGATTTGAGATCGGGCGGGGGCAGGGCAGCGGCTTTTTCGGCGAGCGCGCCGTAAGTGAGAGAGCGGTTTGTGGGCTGATGAATGACGCGGCCGGAAGAAGTTTGGCACTCGGATTCGGGCACGGACCAGGTTTGCGCGGCGGCGGTGACAAACATTTGACGGCAGGCGGCGCCGACACGACGAAGAGGGTCCCAGTTGATAGGCGTGGCGGTGCTGCCGCCGGCGCGCTGAGGGCCGTATTTTGTTTCATCAAGATCAGCCTGCTGGATACGGACGGATTTCCAATCGACGTCCAGTTCATCGGCGATGATCATGGGGAGACTGGTCTTGACGCCCTGGCCGATTTCGGGATTCTTGCCCATGATGGTGACGGCGCCGTCGGCGGCCACGCTGACAAAAGCAGTGGGAAGAAACGCCGGAGGAGTTGCTTGCGGGGTTTGGGCGAAGAGCTCGGTGACCTGATCAGTATGGAGAGCGAGGAGAATGCCGCCGCCAGCGACAGCGGAAACGCGAAGGAAGGTGCGACGATCGAGGAGCGTGGCAATCACAAGGCCTCCGTAGATAGCGGATTTGCCGGAAGGCGTTGGACAAATCCACATCGTGGCCATTGTAACGCTAGAACGGGATTTGTGAAGAGGGCGGTAGCGTTGGAACTTGAATTTGATTCGAACGGACAGCGGACGGGGAAATTATTTTGGAAATGGGCCGGCCATAATGGGGCCGGGGAGAAGAGGCTCCCATTCCAGTTTGCAATGGGCGCATTGGACTTTCCAGGGATTGGCGTGAGTAGGGACGGAGTGGGCGTCAAGCGCGACGGAATTCTTCTTTTGGCAATGCGGGCAGGTGACATCCACCATCAGATGGACTGGGGGAACGACAGATTCGATGCGGGCTGCCGGTGAAGACGGATTCTTGCTGGCGCGCTTGCCGGCGTAGAGAGCTTGATCGGCGCGGGCGAGAAGTTCCTCGGGACGATCGCCGAGCGAGTATTGCTGCCAACCGGCAGAGAAAGAGACGGGAATCCGATGGGCCTGCCAAGTTACTTCGAGAGCGCCGAGGCGGTCCAAGACGAGCTGTAACTGGTCGAGAGTGCATTCCGGAAGAAGAACAAGAAATTCGTCGCCGCCCAGACGCACAGCCATGTCGGAACCACGAATTACCTTGTTGAGATGGAGGGCGAATTCCTGGAGGACGTGGTCACCGGCGGGATGGCCGTGGCGGTCGTTGATCAGCTTGAAATCGTTGAGGTCAAGAGTAAGGACGGTCAAAGGATGACCGCGGCGCGCGGAGCGAGCAACCTCCGCGGAGAGGCGTTGAACGCCAAAACGGCGGTTATAGAGGCCGGTCAAAGGATCGACCATGGCCATGTTGCGAAGAATGTCAGAATGCCCCTGCTTCTCGGCGAGTTGGAAGCGCAAGCGTTTGATGAGAACTTGCTGGTAGACGGTGTAGAGGTTGAGAAGGAGGATGAGAACGATCAGACCAAAGACGGCGTCCTCCATCTTGAGGTAAAGGAAAGTTTTTGTGCCCTGACGCGAAAGAGGGAGAGTAAAAGTGATGACCGCGAAAGTCAGGAGGAGCATGACAAAGATGGAGTAGCCCCAGACCCACCAGTCGCGCTTCTCAATCTTCCGGAGTTCGCGCGTCAGATCGTGATCCTCCTCGAGAGGCGTGACAGGGCGAGTTTGGAGTTCAGTCATGGAGTGGAGATAAGATTTGGGAATTCCCAGTTCAAACCAAGTTAGGGGTTTGGTGGTGCGCGGTCAAGGAATGTTGTGATGGAAATTACAGAGTAGTTACTTTTGGGACGGGCGGGCCTGAGGGGATGCGGTTTGGGTAGAGGGCCTCCCTGTAACATGTGTATTTTCAGATTGTTAGGGCGAGAGTTGGCTTTCGCCAGGAGTCCTGTCCGGGTGGTACTCCCGCTCCATTGGTAGAATCGCAGGAAAGCGGGAAACTACTGTTGAGCAAAATGGTGTCTCTCTTCATTCTCGTGTTCGCAAGCATCGCGCTGGTGCGGTTCGCGGTGTCGCAATGGCGGGCGATTTGGATAACGACTGCCAATCAGCCGCTGTCGGAGACGCTCCGAACGTCAGCTGGAATTGAGAGCGAAGGGATTGGGGCGCAGGATTTTGGGTCGCTGCTTGCGCTTTGCGATAACCTGTCGCCGGGTTTGAAAAAGAAGAGTCCGTGGCTTAAGGAAGTATCGGTTTACTACCGCGCGGTTTCGAAGCTTGAGCAAGTGTTCCGTGTGAAGCTGCCTTCGATTGCGAGCTGGGCAAATCGAGAAATGCAAACGTGCTCGCGGTATGTGGCGGTGGTGCTCGACCAGAACCTTTCGATGAGCCTTGACCGCCGGCTAGCCGCTCGCCTGAATTAAATCCAAAAACAAAAACTAGCGCGATGGTGAACGCAACGCATTGGCTGTGCGTGGGCGGCGCGATACTGTGTTTTCGCTATGGTCTGGAGGAGCAGCCAGCCTGCACGGAAAAAAGCCGGGGTAAGCGCCGGGCGAAGACTCCCGGGAACGCCTGAGAGATGCGAGTTCGAATCACCTGGGTTTGGGGGCGGGCTTCTTGCGGAGGAGCAGGCGAGAGCGCTGGGAGCTGCGACGCTTTTTTTCCGCGCTAATGGATTTGGGGTCGACCAGCCATTGAGCGATGCCGCCGCGGCGAGGATCTTTCTGCTTGGTTCCAGAGAGGCGACCGATACTGAGTAAGCGGCATACCTCGGCGCTGGTGGTGTCCAAGTGGGTGGCAGTTTCCTGAGCCGTGAGCCAGCGATCGGAAGGTACGCGCATTTTGAGAAGTCCTCCAGTGCAGCGGGGCTCTGCGCGTGATTCACTCTAACGGTATCGTATCGTTTTTGGCAACACTTCTGCGAAGGGGACGCCGCTGGGTTGGCGCGAGGCCTGGAAGCGGGAAGCGCTTACTTTTTGGAGTCTACGCCTGATTCAGCTAACGGAAAAAGAGTGGGTTCAGCGGGAGGCATGTCGGCGATGGAATCGAGTTGGGCATAGTGTTGACGAAGAGGCTCGGGAACTTTGACTTTGGCGCCTTTGAGGATGCTGATGAGCTGGAGGGCATTGACGACGGACTTGCCCTGGAAATGATTGTTGGTGATGACGAAAGTGTCGCGGGCGTGCTCGGAAACCTTGCGGGCGCGGGTGATCCAGGGTGCGAGCTCTTCGGAGGAGTAAAGATAGTTGTAGCGCTCGTAGGCAGGGATCGAAGTATCGTCGGTGAACCAGGTGTCGTAGCGGCGGCCGTGAAGGCGGACGTAGCCGATAGGAGAAGTAGTTTGTGAGGAGGGCGAGAGGGAGCGGCCGATGATGGGCTGATCGATGTTGCAGAAGCCGACGTTGTGTTCGCGGAGAAGAGCCAATGTGTCTGGCGAGTCCCAAGAGGAGTGGCGAACTTCAACGACGAGCGGATAGTCGGCGAAGCGTTTAAGAGTAGCGGTGAGGGAGGCGACGGCTTCTTTCGAACGATGGAAAGAGAAAGGGAATTGGAGGAGGACAGCGCCGAGTTTATTCGCAGCGCGCAAGATGTCGAAGCCAGCACGGACGGCGCGTTCGTCTTCTGCGGCCGAGACAGAGCCATCAACAGGGGAATCGTGAGTAAATCGTTGCCAGAGTTTGGCGGTGAAGAGGAAGCGGGGATTGGCGGCTACACGGTCAAGCCATTGCGAGGCGTGATCGGGACGCAAAGGCTGGTAGAAAGAAGTGTTGATCTCGATGGTGTCGAAAAATTCAGCGAGAAAGGCAGCTTCGTGGAAACCTTTAGGGCGGCGAGCAGGATACACAAAGCCCACCCAGTCCGGATAAGACCAGCCAGCGGGGCCGACACGCAGAGTACTTGTGGGTGCGGGGGTGGCTGAGGATTCGGGTGCGCTTGCGGATGGGGGATTTTTGGCTCGACGCGTTGACATGAAAGAAAGCGCGAAATGCGCTGTGAGTAGAGTAGAGGGGGGAGAACAGCGGTGTCAACGCGGGAGGGAAATAACGGCAGACGAGGGGAATCGGGGAACGCAGCGCTAGAAGTTCCGCCAGGGTCTCCAGATCGGGACGCTTACGTAACGGACATCGCTGGCCTCGCGGAGCAGTTCTCTGACTTTGTGGAAGATATGTTTCAGGGAGGTGAGGCTGAATATGTGGGCGAGCATGGACAAACATTAGCACTTCGAGAGATTTGCGTCGAGTTTTATCGTCTTTCTTCAGGTTGCTCTGGGTTCGAGAGAGTGGGCATCGAATCTGTTGCTCAAGGTCAAAATTTAAACGGACCCACGACCGAATCGGGGGCGACGTTGCGGGGAAGGAGTGGGGCTGTTATGCTTTCGGTGATGTGGATCGAAGAGCGGATCCGCGCGCGCCACGCCGCCCTCCTTCTGAATGCCGAACAGGTGCAAGCATGAAACTTTCCATAAGTTACAAACACGTCGAGGGACAGAAGCCGGTGGAAGCGGAAGTTGAGCGACACGTTGGAAAACTGGGGAAATTGCTGCGGAGTTACTCGCCGGACTTGGTGCAGTTGCACGGCTCCTTTGCAAAAAATCTGCGAACGGATGAGTACTCCTGCACGTTGAATTTGTCGTTGCCCACGGGGACTTTGCATGCAATCGGGACAGGTGCAAATGTGCGCGCTAGCTGCAAGAAGGCGTTTAGCGAACTGGAAGCGCAAGTGAAGAAGCACCAGGCGAAATTGCGGAAGGATTATGAGTGGAAGAGGAAGCGGCCGCGGGTGAGCGACGAAGTTTTTTCCTGAAACAGCAAACGATTGACTGCGGATACGAGTGCGCCGCCGGCGTGGCTGGCGAGCGGGAGTGGCGGGTGTCCTTGGCGGCGGCGGCGAGCATGCTACAATAAGAAATTCACCCATAGGGGCGTAGCTCAGTGGTAGAGCAGCGGCCTTTTAAGCCGAAGGTCGTGGGTTCGATCCCCACCGCCCCTACCAAACTTCTTTCATATCAATACCTTAAGCGATTGATTTTGTTCCATTCGGAACATTTGTTCCAATTGAACGTTCCGCAATCCGCTCCATCGAATTACGTTGCGACTGAGGGATAACGTGTGCGTAGACTTTGAGCGTCGTTCTCACGTCTGCATGCCGCATCTGGGCCTGCAAAACGGTGATAGGTTCGCTCTCCGCTAACTCCGTTGCTAGACCGTGCCGAAAAGCGTGTAAACCTACGTTTTCGTCAGGGATTCCCAGCTTGCGGAGGATTGGCTTTAGTCCTGACCGCACGACGTTGTTTCTAGAATAGGCGAAGCCTTCCTTGCGCGGGGCAGGGAAGAGCAATTTGCCTGGATTTTCTATCCAATGATGCTTGAGGAAATTCCGCAGCAAGGCTTCCAGACTCGATGGCATCGGAAGCTGGGCTACGGATTTTTTTGTTTTTGGTTGGCGAACAACCCTAGTTCGGTCGTCCGCCGATTTGTTCACTCGAATCGTCTTTCGCTCGAAATCCAAATCAGGCACTGTCAAGGCCAGCAGTTCGCCTGCTCTTGCCCCCATCAACGAAGCAAGAGCAAACATGGTTTTGTAAGGCTCTTTAGCGGCCCGAACAATCTGTTTAACCTGCGCGCTCGTAAAGTACGGACGCTCTGGCGTCTCGGCCGCCCGCAGCGTCAAATCCCTGAACGAGACCATTTCGGTTCTCATCCCGGACCTCTTCGCGTAACGCAAGACTGCAAAAACTGTCTCCAAGACGTTGACGATAGTCTTCGGAGACAAGTTGTTTTGCAGACTGGTAGCGAATCGCTGCAAGGCTCGAACGTCCAATGCGTGCGTAGCTGATTTTGCGAAGGCGGGCAAAATGTGGATTCGGAGGTAGCTTTCCCGCTGCCGCACCGTTGCCGGTGACAGCTGCGGCGCTACATCTTTCTTCCACGCATCAACCGCATCTCGGAATGTCTCGCCCTTTATGGGGGACGGAACACTGCCTCTACGCCTGTTGACGTTCGCCATGAACAAATCGTGCTCTCGGCGAGCGGCACGTTCCGACATGGCGCTGAGGTCACCAATCAGCTGACGAGTACGCTCAGTGGTAATCGTCCTGTCCGATTTCTCAACGTCCCTGTAGAACAACGTGTACGCTTTGCCGTTTTGCACTTGAAAACTACCTTTTTGATACCGCCTCTTAGGCACTGGGCCTCTTTTCCGGCCTGTGCCCTCGTGCGTTGCGGCGCCAATAATAGCAGGTGCGACGTCCTTTCCATCCAGCATAAAAGACCAACCCTTCCAACCTCTCAGTTGGGTGAATTGGCGCTTTTTAATGCGCTGAGTTTGCCGGGCTTGGCTCGTTCCGCCCGGCTCTCTTCGACGTTTCCGCTCTGAACGCTGTCGTTGATCGGGATTCTCCACGCCTAATGAGCGGACGCGCGGCTTCCGAGTCAACAACCACATGGCTCCCTTGGAACCAAGACTTGGCGGACAATTGCATCCGACGTATTTGTTTTCTCCTTCGGTAATTCGGAGAACACAACTTTTTTCGACTTAATGCTCTTACATTCCGGAGGTGACGCCGGTGTGGGCCAGTCACGGTGCCCAGCTTGCCAAAATTGAATTGCCAGGTCATCGGATCCGAACCGATCAAGGGCCCTAGGGGCGGGTGCGTCCCGCCACCTCCCGGGGGGTACCATTTTGAGGTGATACCGCTGCGTCAATTCTTACTCGCCCGAAAATCCACAGATTAGCCGGCATTGGGACGCGAAAAATACTCCGGATCACCTTTGTTGCGCTGGCGTTGAACGAATACAAGAAGGCTTCTTGTCAGGTGGTTTCGTTCATTACTTTCTTTTTGACAACGCATCATGATTATAGTAAAGTGGCGTTAGGAGATTGAATCATGAAGGCACTGACGCATCAAGAGGTTCTCAAGGTCCTCAAAGTCGCCGCTGAAAGCAAACGCAATCTGGCGATGATTCTTCTCGGCTACAAACACGGCATGCGTGCGTCAGAGGTTTGCCGCCTTGAATTGAAGGACTTAGACCTCAAGAACGGCGAGGTCACAATCCGCCGCTTGAAGGGCAGCCTGAAGACGACTCAGCCTCTCGCCGAGATCCAAGGTCAACCGTTACTGTCTGAGAAGCGGGTCCTGCGAGCCTGGCTTGAGGAGCGCGGCAATCATCCGTCGCGATTCGTATTCGTTTCTCAGAAGAGCGGGCAAGTCCATCGATCCCAGTTTTATCGTGCATTCGCCGACATCGCAGAACGCGCCGGCTTGCCGAAGGATAAGCGCCATCCACATTGTTTGAAGCACGCACTCGGATATTCCCTGGTCGAGGCTAACGTCAATCTAGCCATCATCAAGCAAGCCCTAGGTCATAAGAGCATCGCCTCCACCGCCGTTTATACGACGCCCACCGACGAGACCGCAGGCAAGGCAGTCACGGCCGCGTTGGCCAGTCTGTTCTAACCGTCTCCCTCCAACCTCCCGGATCCAGCCCGGTGCAAATCGGGTTCTTTTTGTGCCCTCCAGGAAATGCATCAAAATAGCAATTCTGATGAGTAATCACCGAAATTAGCTCCGTAAGTCGTTGTTTCCTGGATAGTCAGAAAAGGTCAATCCGCGAAGTAATGTTGCGTTTCGGGGCTCGGGAGATCACTGTGGCCCAGGCCAAATCTGGACCGGCCAACGCCACGTCCCACAGATCTCGGCCGGTTCCCTTGGCAGGCGGTTCCCAGACCGCACTGCGGTCTGTTTGCCGCCCTTGCCCGTGATCGTCGCTCAGGGGCCGGGAAGCCGCTGAGAGACGATTTTGGGTCGCGTTTGCGGCCACAAACGTCACATGGCTGTCACGCTTGCTGTCACGGCCGCTGTCACGCACAAGTGCCATGAGCTCTTACGGGAGTAACTGCCGTATTGTTAGTATCTTCCGCCGATTATTGTCACTGACAATTGGGCCAAGTCACGAGAAATAAAAAATCTCATTAGAAAATGGCGTTTTCTAGGAAATTACCTGGTTCAGGCAGCCAGGCATGCGATGCAAAAATTCACTTGCTTCAGCAAAAAGTTGAAGCAAGTGCAGCACCCTCTTTTAAACTCCGACAGCGATCAAAATTCACTTGCTGCCACTCACTTGCTTCATATAAGCAGGATCATCATCTATTTAATTGTGTTGCATATTTGAAGCAAGTGAATTTGAGAGGGGTTAAGTCCTGTAGGTTCTGTGGCTCCACTTGCTTCAGCTTTTTGCAACACCTCCCCTTTTTTCCACTCCAAAATTCGAGATCTCAGATCGAGTTGACAGCAAGTGGATTCACGCTTACCCGAGCCACCAGCTGTCAACTGTGTTCCCCTGGCGCTAGTCGTACGCCAGAGGGAGGAACTTCTTGTACTTCTGTCCGTTCGCCTTCCGGATTTCGACCTCAACCAGGTGAACCCGGTAATGCGTCATCCACGCCTTCTCGAAGAGATGTTCCTCGTTGTCGCGGTATGCGTTGGTCAAGGTTTCATAGTCGCGGCGACTCAGCGCCACCTCCGACTCTGCCATCCCTGACTCTAGTTGCTTCTTCATCCGGTTGGTGATGTCTTTAATCTTCCCAAGGTAGAAGCCGACCTTATCTGGGACCTCGCTCCGGAAGCAGACCTTGCGGATAATCAGTTGACGCTGGAATAACTGAAGGGCGATGTCCATATCGTCGGCTTCGACCTGTTTCAAGCCGCGCCCGAATGTCGCCATATAGGCATCCAACATTACGTTCTTCTTCCAGCGTGCCTTCGTCCGAACCTCTTTCGGCTGGGAATCCCAGAAACTATTGAATGCGTCCTTGGCATCTTGGCTCATGGTCATCACGCCGGAGTAGTCAAGCTCGTTCAGTTCCTTCAGGAGATTGTAAGCGTCGGCGACGTGGATAGGCGGCAACTCGCCAGCTTCGACTGGCACTCCATACTCAGGATAGAGCCTGTCGTACATACCGAGCTTGGTACGGCCGGCAAACGCCTTCATATAGGTATCACCGTCCTGTCCGCAGATGAACATCGCCAACCGAGCATCGTCTTTCGTCTTCCGCTTCTTCGCCAGCATGCGCGAAATCGTCGTCGAATCAGCTAGCTCTATCATGGTGTCGAGAATGGCCGGGTTTCGAGTCGCCGTTGCCTTGTTGCCTAGACCTTCGACCTCATCGACGTAGCTGATGACGGGCTGGTTTTCAGGCGGGTCGAAGAAGCACTCCTTCAAACCTGCACCAGAATCCGCCGAATTAATAACCTTGATGTCGCACCCACTCGAACTCCCATTCAGGAGTCCCTGGGCGTTCAAGATTTGCATCATACGGCGCCACGCCTCGCCCTTGCCGCTTCCTGTCTCACCGATAACGGCACCATAGTAGCGTGGCTCTACGTCAAGGTTTTCAAACTTCACCTTGCCTGCCATCTTCGCGCCGACCACGACCTTCGCAGCTAAGAACGCAAACTGAGGAGTCATCGTCGTGCCGCGTGTAATCACATCGACGAACTTCTTGTAGATGCCCGTCACCCAGTGTGGCTGGAAAGCAGGAATCGTATCCACGGAGAATTCGTCCACGATTTCGACTTTAGACTGCGCGCCGGCGGGCTCGTTAATGGCTGGAATCGATGACGTGGAAACCGGAACCCCGCTGAAATTGATAGTTTCATCTCTTCCGACTGGGTAGCGACAAACCGACTTCGCAATCTTTTCGCACATTTCCCTGTAATCGCTACCGTAATTCTCGCAGCGCTTTTCGCAGACTTCGATTAGAGCATTAGCGATGGCATTCTCTTCCAGGCCGTCGTGACGAAGTTTCCCGGCAATTCGGGTCAATTCTGTATCGTGCGAGCCCCGCGGAATCTTCTCGCCTTTGATGGTCGGCGAGGGTCTACGCTCCGGGCGGAGTCGGTCAATCAACCCTTCCGGGATAGCAGCAATCGCCGCCTGAACCGCAACAGAGTAAACAGCGCCAGTCGGGTGACCCGAGAACGGCGACAAGACGTAGCCACCCACCGACTTGATTTCACCAACGTGAACACCGTTGAAGTGCATGTCACCCTGCTTCGATAGACCTTGCAGGTAAACGTGAGTGCCCCGACTGGTGTTGACCTGGAGCGTCTTTGGCAATTCAAGTTCAACTGGGGGGTTCCCGTTATCGAAATCGAGCACGGTCAAGTTGCTGCGGCCTAGGTCGATGCCGATGTTGGCGTTGGGACTTATCGTCCACCACTCGCGAATCTGGTTCGGGTCATTCGAGGATGAGTTGAATCCGTTTGGTGCCAGCGCACCGTCAGGCGTCTTGGACCTTTCGCCCAGAGGGAACACGTACCAGCCCTTCTCAAGGCAACGGAGCGCAACCGCCATAAGCTGAGACTGAGCCGGCAGCAAACATTGCGCCAAAGGGCTGGTCGAAATCTGTTGTTGCAGCTGAGTATTAAGGTCGCTCACAGAGCACCCCCTGCAACAGGCTCAACAATGACCGCATTAACCGCCTGCGGCAGCTTTCCGTTACAGAACGCAGGAGCAACATCGAAGTAGACGGTCGAACCCAACGCCGGGTACTCTGGCCCTTCAACGACGTTCGTAGTGTGTAGGAAATATGCTTCGTGGCGTGTCACCACAACCGTGCCGAAACCCTTCAAAGGGTGCCAACTCTTCAAGACTCCTTGCTTTGTTTTACTCATAAAACCACCTATGTATCTAAAGTAGGCCCGGCGTTGCCGAGTCCTTCACCACCTTTCGTTTTGGCTGTAACCCTTTGATCGCCTGAACTTCGAAGGCTTGACGGGTATGAACGCCAACTTCAAACTAATGTTGATACGGAACAATTTCTACAGCGCCGAGTCCATTCTTGCAGTCGACCGAGAACACCTTCGGTAGACTGCCCTTTCCTTGTTGCTTGACGACATGTCTCTTGCCACAGAGCGGACACTTGAAGGTGCACCTGGCATACCAACCCTCGGAGTATTCGCCCCAACTAATCGCGCCTTCAACTTGCATGATTACAATCCGTGACCTCTCGGTCGTCAATTTGAATATTCTTTTCGTTACTCTCTGGTGCAGCTTCCAGCTTCTTGACGCCCATGGCTGCGGCCAACTCGGGGAATTCCTCGACGAAGTCGTACGGGCAGAGATTGACGACAAGACCTCGCACCGCCTCAGAACGAATTTGGAAATGTGACAGGTTGTTCGGAGCCTCCCAGACACCGCCAACTTTGCCAACATTCCGTTCCGCCATTTCTTCATCGAACTCGGTGCAGCCGATGGTCGAATGTCCCGAAGGGTTCTCAAGAATCGAACCGTCCTTCAAGCGCCACACCTTGATTTCCCAATAGTGCTGGCAGTGGTATCCGGTGCGTTCCTCGACGATGATGGAGTCCATATATCTCTCCATCGTCTCTTTGATGATTTGCAGCTCCCAGTTCCTATTGCGGAACCACTGGCCATCGGCGTCGGGCACGCCATTGACGATGCGCTTCGGCCACCATGTCCTGATAAGCTTCGATTCTTGTTTCTGTTTTTGCTTGAAGTCTATGGCTCCTTGTGCGTGCTCTGGTTTGTCGGGATGGACAATCAGCATGGGGCTGAAGCTAGCGGCCGGGGACTCGAGTAATTGAAAGAACTCTTTGAGGGGAGCTGCCGCGCTAGGGGTTACGATGACATCGAAATCTTGCTGTGCAAGCTGGACAACGCGAACGGTCTTGCTTAATTCGTCGGCGCGTTCACCAGCGGGATGGATGATGAAGGACTCCTCGGTAGCCAGCGCCTCTGCTAACTGCTGCTTCGCCTTCGGGGAAATCTCCATGGTATAAACATACGGTCTCAACTGCTTTGCTCGAATTGACATAGTTCTTCTCCTGCGCCTTCGCGCTCCGCGCGGCCTTGGCTGGCCCGGTCGGTCACCGCTTTATTCCAGAGATTCTGAGGATTCCCCGAGGAAAACCCCCATTTGCTAACCCTGCCTCGCGTAGCCGCGACTTGCCTAGCCGCGCCCCGCCCTGCCGAGCCCGGCCCAACGGGTACTGCTAAAGGGACTTGAACCCTTTCACGGTCAATGAAGACCATGCCCGAAATTCAAAATTTGATAAGTCGATCAGGAAGGAGAGCTGGCGGGAGGGTTTTCAGCCGCGCCCGTCGGCGAGCTTCCTGATTTTGTGAAATAAGTCACAGCGTCTCCTTTCAATTTCCGGCACCGCCGCCAATTCTCAGATTAGCTAGTGTTGTGGTTGCCCTCTACTAATAGCGGAAAAGATGACCTCGGCAGGAGTCACGTCATCCAAGTCGTTGATAGTAATGCCCCTATGGGACATTATCAGGACCCCGTCATAAGCCTCGTCGATTCGCTTGACACACTCCTCGATGAGCGACTTGGTGGCCTTCTTGCCGAGCCTTTTGGCCTTGGCATCTTGTCTGGCATTGTCGATAGCCTTGCGTCGTGCCTTCTGCCGTTCTTTATTGAACGCTGTGACCGCATCTGCAATAGGGGCATCGAGCGGAGCCAAAATCTTCAAGGTGCCACGATTGTTTAATACAACTGTACAGGCATAATGTCCGATTGCCTTTTGCCAGTCAGATTCTGGGATGCAGTCGAGTGGAGCTTTGAAATCTTTAGCCCTAGCGAGCCATTTCGCTGCGGTGTTGGGGTCTTTGTCGATATCCAATTCTTCGATGGACCGGCCGCTAAACAGGACTTGATACAGCGCAACGAGCGCAGGGAACTTCGGATGATTGCGAATCTCGGCTTCGCGTTCCGGCGTCCACATTCCAATGGGGGTAAATCCCTCCGGCACCCACTGGACGGCGGTCCAGCCCTCTTCATTCAAGATAGCGCGGAACCACGGGAACCAATGCTTGCGCTCCTGATGGTCATTGGGGCGGTCACCTTGAGTCTTGCGCATGCCTTCATTGGTGATATGGTCTCCGCCACGGTCGAATCCTGCGTTGCCACCCTCATCATCACTCCAGATGCCATTATCGTAATCAGTGCTTCGATTCGTGTCGGCGGAGTCGTTCGTGCCTAAGGAGCGGTATTCATATTTTTCTTCCCCTAACCGTTGTCTCTCGGCCAAGTCACCTTCGTGCTTCATGGCACGTTCATAAGCTTCGTCGCTCTCCCACTTCTTGATGCCAAAATTTTGCGAGATTACGGAAGTCAGTTCCGCAGGCATCTTCAGTGCCTTGAGGTCATCGTTCCATTCGTCCTGCAGCTCGGATGACCAGTGTGTTTCATAATCTGCACTTCGCTCGTAGACCTGCTGCAACTGCCTGACAGTATCCTCTGATGTCTTGCTCTCGCTTTTGATGTCTTCGCGAGTGCTACCGAAGTTCACGAGAGGCGGCACCTGACAGCGCAACAGAGGAGGAACGTCGCACAAGTTAGCCTTGTCATTGATGTGATGGAAGCGCAGATGATTTTCGTCGCCGTGTAGGCCAATTGTGTGCCACACAACGCCAGTCCGAGATGCCGGACGAATCAAATTATTCGTTTGTTTAATCGTGACGCGGCTTGGCACGTTGCGGATGCCCGGAAATTGCACGCTCAGGTCTGGCTTGAGAGCTTCCTCGAAGTGCATATAGGTCGGGACTCGGACTGACGACGCCGGTGCACACAAAAAAGACGTTTGGCCTTGATGAACCGTGTACTCCCTGTGGAGGGGCTCTAGCAGACGAGCGTCCTTGAATGAGACCGACGCGAGGGGCGGTTCAAGAATGAACGGCTCGACGCCGGGTATGAGAGCAGTTTGACTCATAATCATCTCCTCGTGGTTCTCCTGCTTCCCGCCGACGCGCACACAAATGCGTCAGTCAGATCAATTCAAATGTTCTGGATTCAAAGCTCCGGTGATTTTTGCCCCGGTGGCCGCATCTGGCTCGGGATTGAGCCGCCTCTGCCTGATGAAATCAGGCTCGGGAACCAACGTGGAACCTTTCGGTCCTCGTCTGGCTGTCAGCAGACTGCGTTGACACTCTGGATGCTTAAACTACTCTTGAGACTTTCTATGCTCGGTTACTTCTGGGTTGCAGCTTTCGCCTTCGGTACCACCTCCTTTGTGCTTTCACTGTTGAAATCTCGTTCGAAATCGCGATCAAGTTGCTTCCCGTTCAGATACTCAGTGAGAACCTGACGCAAAAGCTTCGTGCGACTGGATCTCTGCACCTTGACCTCATGCTCCAGTTGCTTAAACAACTCGGGTGGCAGCCGGAGTATGAAGTCTTTTGTGATTTCCTTAACCATTTCACAAAAATGATATCATAAATGATATCTCATGTCAAGACTTTTCTTTAGACTGTCTCGGCCGCCATCCCGGCCTTGTCTGAAGCCCGGGCCGCTGCATCCCTCTATCCTTATATTGCGATCATTTGTGATCAGAGAGTAGTACCCAAAAACTTTCGTACCGTTGTCAGAACTCCTCAGTTGACGTATTCTTTTCGCGTATCAAGAGTGGCAGCAGAGTTTGCTGCCCGGCAACCGAGCCAGAGACAAGGTCACGGTGCCAGCCTCCAGAATCTTGGAGGGATGCGGCCTAGTAGGGGCAAAAACCCACCTTTAGCAGCCATTTCCCTTTAAAAGCTTCTGGCGACTCTCGATAACAACTATCTTTCGGAGAGAGAAATGATTATTGAGAACGCTGTACGGCAGAATGTCTACGAACAAATCTTGAAAACGGCTAATAAAAGGTTAGAGCAGGCGATTCCCGGCCCTGAAGGTGCGTACACGAATCTGTCGTTGGGAAGAGTTTTGAATTTATTGTTTTTCCTCAGGGGCGAATGGGGTTCCATTGGAGACTTTTGGACAACGCATCAGGCCCTTCGAGCACTTGTCGGCGATGATTTACTGTGGGCCGAACCTCAGAAATCGTCGCCTGCTCCCGCTGAATTGATCCAGTAGCGAGCATTCAGGCTCCGCAGCACGTTCCTGATCTTCAATAATTCCCAAAGTGTGTGCACAAAATCCCGAAGGAGGATCAAATGAACTCAGTTAATGAAACGAGGCAAGAAGTACAAGCGGTCAGACGTATCGATTTCATAGTCCGCGACGAAGGAACGATTTGGCTTTTCACTCCCTTGACTCCTGCCGCGTTTGAATTCCTCGCAGACCATATTCAATCTGACGCCCACTACTTCGGGCAGTCGCTCGCCGTCGAGCATCGCTTCGTCTATGACCTGCTGATTGGTCTTCGCGAACACGGGCTTAAGGCAGTGCGCCAATGAGCATTTCCGAAATCATTAAACGCCTCCAAGAGGACCGTGTCATCGCGGAGCGACAACGCCGTCAAGTGCGCATCGAAGCCGAATTCGCGAAAGCGAGAACGATTGAGCGCAGACTTTTCGGATGCCCGGCGTCAACGGACCCAAAACTGTATGGACGCCGGAAAGGCGACGTCGTGGTGGAAGTCATAATGAAGACTCCAAAGAAGCTCGTGCCGCTGGCGAAACAAGCTGCACCGTTGCTGGACGAAATAAAAGCGACGGGCATGCCGCACCGTCGCAATCACGACGCGGCATGCTGGGACATCGGTGATGCCCCTGAAGTTTCGGAGACGGACCTGCCGAAGCTCCTAGAGAGCTGCGAAGAGGCACTCGGCTTCAAGAAGCCGGACGAACTGAAGCTCGACATTAAAAGGGAGGAGCCGTCGATCTGGACGCGGCCACTCCGCATCGGAAAACGTGCGCGATGAGAAAAACAACAGGAAATCGTTTGCTAGATTGGATGCTCAACAATCTCCCGCCAGAACGCATCACGCTTCGCGATTACGTCGCGCTGAACTTTTGCGGCGACTTGACTGTCGAGGAAGTGTTGCGCGATGGTGAGCTGGCAGCAGATTTGCCGAAGGAGCTGTTTCGCATCACGCCCGGAAGCGAGGCGATTCAGTGAGACGGGCGCGCATCATCGTCAACGGAGTCGAGCGGAGTCGTCTTTGTGCCACGCAGACCGACGCTATTCGCTGGATTGAGAACTCCGGCATGAGACCGAGCCTGGGTGATGAGTTTATCGGCATATTCAACGAGGACCGGGATGACATACGCGGAACACAGGCAGAACGAGAGAAAACACAGGAAGCAGCGCTTTGCTGCACTTAGCGCAGAACAACAGCGCGTCGAGTGGGAAAAGCGGATGCGCTGGTTGTGGCGGCACTTCCTCGATCTCCCATCGTGGCACGTCAATATCACCGCCGGATGCCCGGTCTGTCAGCAGGGCGTTCGGTTGAGAGCACACAGCTGGCCTGCATATTTCAGCTGCGTTTGCGGAACGAACGTGGTTCTGGATCGGTGGTTGCCAGATGACATCGAACGTGTCGCAACAATGTCGCCCCGGGCGCTTGCCCGGTTTGCTGAAACGCACCCCGGATCCGTCGACCAGTTTGGTTATCCCCCCGCAGAACGGCTACGGGATTTGAAGGACGGAGAGTTCGAATGACATCAAGAGCGGCTTAGAAGAAAGTGATTTTGGTGTCGTATGATTCCGTGCGCGGAGCTAGGGGCGGGTCACAAACTAGTTGATGCTTCCACGTTTCTTTGGTGCATATTTCTCCAGGAATTTTCTGAAGCGTTCGAGATTGTACGTCTCTCCTTCCTCCAACTCGCTGGTGTCTTCGGAGCGAATGAGTTTCCCCTTTGAATCCACAATGAAGATGTGCGGGACACCATCAATCCGTGGAAAATGCGACAGGAATTCCGAATTTGTGTGCCCTTCACTCACATCAGCCTTTAAGAGAACATAGTTCCGGTCTCGCAGGGCGAGCAGATCAGGATTCTCTTCATAGAATGAATCCATGATATGGCACCACAGGCACCACTCTCCGCCAATTTCTATGAGAACATTCCGCTGGGTCTTCTTCGCTTCTTCAGTGGCTGCAGCAAGATCTTCGAAAGCATCACGATTGGGGTCGAACTTGGTCGGCGATGTGTATGTGCGTTGTGCCGGTGTCGCAAGGACGCTCAGATTTGCCGTTTTTGCTGAGATAAGCCCTTTGAGCAAAAGGATGGAAAACAGAAGGAGAAGAGACATAAGTTAACTCCAGGCTCCCGCACGGATGGCCTTGCAAACGATCTCAGGCCAATCTAAACTCTTTGCCTACTTTTGTGGCGTCCCCATCAATGGGACTTCGTAAATTTGGAGCTGCGTTCCGCTGAGAACGGCAAATTTTGTACCATCGGGCGACAGAGCGTCGCCAGCCTCCCACTCACGCTGTGGGTGCACGAAAAATAGAAGATCAGGGCGGTCTGACTCATAGATAAGATAATTTGGACCTTTTGCGAGGGGATGACCGTCAAATGTCGCGCTCTTCTCCTCCCCAAACGCTCTCACAGCCACTCGCTGACCGTTAAGTGATTCCGTGATATCAAATCCGTTCCGCACTCCTGTGCCAATCTTGGACCATGTCGGCTGTGCATCGTGCGTATATACGGCTACGCCTTCGGAACCTAGCAGTGCAACCCGTTGCTGGTCCAAAATGGAGGCCCGCAGTGTAAATGAACTGTTCCGGCAAAGTGATGGCTCACACGCAATCGTTGGGCCCGCGACCGCCGGTATTGCGTGCAGGGACTTTCCAACCACAATATAAAACCCGCTGTCGAATGGCACCACAGTGTTGCGTGGATCAAAATCTAGACCGCTCGGTGGGGCAGGTTCAGAGCGCAGCGATTGAAAGCCGTCCACATCTAACCAAGAATACGCAATTCCCATCGGTGATTCATGTCGCAGGAAAAGCCGTTTTCCCCCGGGCAGCACCCTAACGGACCAATACCCGCCGTCCGCTGGAACTTCAAAGCTCTGAGACGGAAGGAAATCGGACGAATAAAGCTGCAGCTCTCCGTTCGCGTGAACAATGAAACGCCCATTGCTCGCCGGAAGTATCCTGCCCTCCGTATCCGCAAGATTACTATTTCTTTTGCGCTTGTGCGTTAGCCAGTCTTGACGAAATCTAATCGAGCCAGTTTTAGTGTCGATAAACACCCCGGTCAGAAACAAGGGGTCTTCCCAACGAGGCTCGGATTTCGAGCCGCGGGTCCAAGAAACTACCACTGTATCGTTGGAGATGAAACTGACTTGAACGTGAGGGTCTTGGGATTCCAAAAACTGGGCGTCCCTGGCTATAGAGATTCCTTTGTCCAGCTTCTCCCAGTCTTGCTGGGTTAGGGGAATAAATCCAAGGGTTCTGATATCCAATGTGAGCGAAGGCACCGGTGGGTTTTGCTTGTGATCTGCCTTGCATCCGAGCGAGAAAACGAACAAAACGGAAAAGCTGAGAAAAGTTCTAGCTACTTTCATGTCATATTGCCGCCATTTCGCTCAGCCAAGGGCTCCTTCGGAATCGAATCGAACCTGCAAGTGATGTACAGCACAGAATAAGCTCATTTTTTGCCATTGCCTGGGATGTTCCCGCCGAGTAAAAAGTCAATGATAACACCATAGTTCGAAATCATCAGGTTGTACTCCTGGGGATAAAAATCTACGTATAGGTATGCAAAACCGAAGAGATTAAATAGCAAATCTGGGCAGGGCCTTGGCGTCCCCTCAAGACTCTGCAAGCGATCCTGCACCTCGGGACTTTGAAACTCACTACTGAAACTATGCCCCTTGGCAACAGAGGGGCCAAGGTTCGCGCCGCTTGCGCGAGTAAAAAACGTCGCGATAAAGTCTTTGATACCGCTTCCATGAAAGGTCTGCGTGCTACCGACTTGACTGAGTGAACCACCCGGGCCCAGTCCAGGTGAGAGATACGTAATGCTAGCGATGTTGCTTTTCGATATCTCACCTGACTGGATGCCACTACTGAGTGTTTGGGCTCCTCCGCTAAAAGCCAGCACATCAACCCCCCCGGGTTCATTGGAGTA
>Ga0206891_10013_pt1 | contig 53250 bp, 44 predicted proteins | sample Alteio_BWOrgHeat_55_FD_153246 | JGI IMG/M metagenome (GOLD analysis project Ga0206891, IMG submission 153246) | Enriched cells from forest soil in Barre Woods Harvard Forest LTER site, Petersham, Massachusetts, United States - Alteio_BWOrgHeat_Nextera7 ...
GCGCCACCAAGCGGAGGTTTGAAAATCATCGATGTGGGGACGGGGAGCGGGTGCATTGCGATTGCGCTGGCGAAGAAATTGCCAGAGTCTGAAATTACTGCGGTGGATGTGAGCCCGGAGGCGTTGGAGGTAGCGTGCGGGAATGGAAAGTTGTATCAAATCGAAAAAAACGTTCGCTTTCTGGAAAGCGATTTGCTACAAGCATTCCCAGACAGCTTCGTGGTGGAGGCGATCGTCTCAAATCCACCGTACATCGCGGATGGGGAATTGGCGAAGCTGCCCAAGGAGGTTAGAGACTTTGAGCCCGTGCGCGCATTGGCAGCGGGTGAGGATGGACTCAAAGTCATTCGACGCTTGGTCATGGATGCCAGGCGTATTCTAACTCCCTCCGGATTTATGGCGCTGGAAATCGGCGCGGGACAGCGGGTAGCTGTCGAAGAAATTTTCGGCCGGCAAGGCTTTGAAGTTGTTGAAGTGGTGAAAGATTTACAGGGATATGAGCGCGTGATCGTGGCTCAGCCCAAGAAGTAACGTCGGGCCCTGGGAAGCCCGGCGGTCGTGAAATAAATAGCTCACACCAAGGAGGTGGCTATGGAAAAGATTATTATTAGTGGGGGAAATCCGCTTCGCGGGACCGTTCAAATCAGCGGCTCCAAAAACGCCGCCTTGCCAATTATCGCCGCGACACTGCTCACGAGCGAACCGTGCGTCATCCACGGCGTGCCTAACCTCAGCGACATCCAGTTCATGTGCGATATCTTGCGCTGGCTGAGCGTGAAGGTGGAGCACCACAAGGCCGAAGGGGTCGTCGAGGTGCGCGCGGGACATCCGCTGGGCGTCGCGCCGTACGAGCTTGTCCGCAAGATGCGCGCGTCGGTTTGCCTGCTTGGCCCGCTGCTGGCGCGTTTGCACAATTGCAAGGTTTCGCTTCCGGGTGGCTGCGTTATTGGCGATCGTCCAATTGACCAGCACATCAAGGGCCTCAAACGACTTGGCGCGGACGTGGTGGTGGAGAACGGCTACGTCCATGCGCGCTGCAATGAATTGACTGGTAATGACGTATTCATGGGAGGGCGCTTTGGTTCGACCGTGCTCGGTACGGCCAACGTACTGATGGCGGCGGTGCTGGCCACGGGTACGACATGGATTGAAGGCGCGGCCTGTGAACCCGAGATTGAGGACCTGGTGAATTTCCTCATCAAGATGGGCGCGAAGATCAAGGGCATCGGCGGCCACATGCTCGAGATTGAAGGAGTCGAGGAATTGCACGGCGCGGAGCACACGGTCATCCCTGATCGCATCGAGGCCGGCACGTTTATGGCCGCGGCGGCGATTACGGGCGGTGACATTGAAATTCACGGGGCACGCGCCGAACATCTCAGTGCCGTGCGCGACAAACTTGAGGAATGCGGGGTCACGGTCGAGCGCAACAACGGCACCATTCGCGTCCGCAGCAACGGCGACCTCAAACCGGTGGATGTCATCACGATGCCCTATCCCGGTTTCCCGACGGACATGCAGGCGCAGATGAGCGCCATGATGACGGTCACGCCGGGGATCAGCGTCATCACGGAGAAAGTGTTCCCGAGTCGTTTTATGCACATCAGCGAGATGGCGCGGTTAGGTGCCGATGTTTCGCTGGAAGGTCCCAGCGCCATTGTCAAAGGCGTGAAGAAGCTCAGCGGCGCGCCAGTGATGGCCAGCGATCTGCGCGCGAGCGCGGGTCTGGTGTTGGCAGGGTTGGCCGCCGATGGGGAGACGGAAGTGAACCGTATTTATCACGTTGACCGCGGCTACGAACGCATCGACCAAAAGCTTCGTTTGTTGGGAGCGAAGATCGAGCGCGTGGCGGAATGAAAAAGCTGCTCCTGCTCGCGGTACTGGTCGCGCTGGCATACGGGGCGTGGCAGTACCTGATGAAGGTGCAGGATACGGCGGCGCAACATCAGGACAAACTCAAGTCGCCGAGTGAGAAGGCCCTGAAGGATTTCGACAAAGAGAAATAGCGCGATTGGGTGTTGGTTAGGAATGAGAGGGCGGGCTTCGGCCCGCCCTTTCTCTTTGCGGCAAATTTCCTTGCGCAATCACCGGGAAGGCTGATATTGCCAGCGGGCGAGAATTGCCATGTTCGATTCACTTTCAGACAAATTGCAGGGGATCTTCAAGAACCTGCGCGGGTTCGGCAAGCTATCCGAAAAAAACGTCGCGGACGCGCTCCGTGAGGTGCGGCTGGCTTTGCTCGAAGCCGACGTCAACTATAAGGTCGCGAAAGATTTCATCGACCGCACGAAGGAGCGGGCGCTGGGGCAAGAGGTCCTTAGCAGCATCACACCGGGGCAACAGATCATCAAGATCGTGCATGATGAATTGGTCACGCTAATGGGGGGTGATCCGACACAGGCAGGGACGCCTGTGCCACCAATCAAGAGCGGGAACTGGATGATGGTGGGGTTGCACGGGTGCGGCAAGACGACCACCTCCGGGAAACTTGCAAAATTGTTAGCGAAGCAAGGGCGCAAGCCATTGCTCGTCGCGTGCGACGTGCATCGTCCCGCAGCGATTTACCAACTGGAAACTCTCGGTCAGCAAGTGGGAATCCCGGTATTCTCCCTACGCGGTGAGACGGACGTTGTGAGAATTGCCAAACAAGCGACGGCTTTTGCGCAGGCGCAAAACCGCGATGTTGTGGTTTTTGACACGGCGGGGCGTTTGCAGATCGATGAAGATCTCGTGCAAGAGCTGGTGCGGATGCGCGATACGCTCTTGCCGCAGGAGATTTTGCTGGTCGCTGACGCGGCAACAGGGCAGGAAGCCGTAAATATCGTCGAGCATTTCGACAAGGCGCTGAACATTACAGGGATTGTGCTCACAAAACTCGATGGCGATGCACGCGGTGGCGCGGCGCTTTCGATGCGGGCGGTGACAGGCAAGCCAATACGGTTTGCGGGTGTTGGTGAAAAACTGGATGACCTTGAACTGTTTCAGGGTGAGCGGATGGCGGGGCGGATCCTCGGAATGGGCGACGTGGTCAGTCTCGTTGAGAAGGCGCAGGACGCCTTCGACGCCAAGAAAGCCGAGGAATTACAGGAAAAAATCGCCGATCAGAGCCTGAATTTGGAGGATTTTCTGTCGCAACTACAACAGCTTAAGAAGCTTGGGCCGTTGGAGAATCTGCTTGGCATGCTGCCGGGAATGGGTAAAATGCCTGACCTCAGCGGTGGTGAGTCGCAACTCAAGCGCGTCGAGGCAGTCATTCAATCGATGACACCCACAGAACGGCGCCGTCCCGAGATTTTGAATGCGGGTCGACGCACGCGCATTGCGAAGGGGAGCGGCACCAGCGTCGCTGAGGTGAACGACGTATTGAAGCAATTCAATGCCATGAAAAAAATGATGCAAGAGATGGGAAAAATGCAAAAGGCGATGATCCGCAAGGGTGGATTGCCGAAGATGCGATTGGGGAGGTGACAACAAGTGCCGGTAAGAATCAGACTACGACGAGTGGGAACGAAGAACGTGCCATGCTACCGCATTGTGGTGGCCGATGGACGCAGCCCGCGCGATGGGCGGTTCATTGAAAATGTGGGGACATACGATCCTCGCAAGGCGGGCGAAAATTTCAAGGTGGACCTGGAGCGGGTGAAGCATTGGATGCAAAGAGGTGCGCAACCCAGCAACACGGTGCGAAGCTTTTTGAAAAAGGCGGAGAAGGCAGCTGCAGCAGCGCCGAAAGCGGCTTGACGGGATGGCCGGTAGCGTCTGCGGCAGCGTGGCGTTAGCGGGCGAATCGCTCACGACGGGAGCGCGACATGAAAGCGTTTATCGAATACGTAGCGAAGGCTTTGGTTGATCACCCCGAGGAAGTGGATGTGCGCGAAATCGACAGCGAACGCGCCGTGATCTTTGAGCTGCGGTTGAACCAGGCCGATATCGGCAAGGTCATCGGTAAAAGCGGGCGGACCATCACGGCGATCCGCACGTTGCTGACCAGCGCCGCCGCCAAGCAGGGCAAACGGGCCATGCTGGAAATTATCGAGCCTGGAGGCCGTCGCACGGAAGGCGCAGCGCCAGCGCCGGACGCGCAACAGTAACCGTACAGTTCGGGCCGCGGAGACGTATGGAAATTGACGTACTGACGTTGTTCCCCCGCATCTTCGAGGGACCGCTCGATGAAAGCATACTGAAGCGCGCTCAGAAGAGTGGATTGGTTGCCGTGCGGGTGCATAATTTGCGGGATTTCACCCACGACAAACACCGGGTCGTGGATGACAAGCCGTATGGTGGTGGGCCGGGCATGCTCATGAAGCCCGAGCCGATCTTTGAAGCCGTGGAGACGATTCGTAGAGATGAATCCTGCGTGGTCTTGATGACGCCGCAGGGCGCGCCGCTGACCCAGGCGCGGGCGCAGGAATTCTCGCGCAAGCCGCATTTGGTCATCATTTGTGGCCACTACGAGGGTGTGGATGAACGGGTGCGCGAGGCGCTCGTCGATCAAGAGGTCAGCATTGGCGACTACGTGCTGACCAATGGCGCACTCGCGGCTGCGGTGTTTGTGGACGCGGTGGTGCGGTTGTTGCCGGGAGTTCTCGGTGACGAACAGAGCGCGGGCGACGACTCGTTTGCCAACGGGCTGCTGGAAGGGCCACAGTACACACGGCCGCCGGAGTTTCGCGGGATGCAAGTCCCGGAAGTGTTGTTGAGTGGTAACCATGAAGCTGTGGCCAAATGGCATGCCGAAACGGCGCGGCAGCGGACCCAAGAGCGGCGACCGGATTTATTGAAGGAAGATTAACATTCCATTTTGAGACGCGATACGCGATAAAGGAGTCGGAACATGAATGTCATTGAGAAAATTCAGTCGGAGCAGCTGCGCAAGGACCTTGTCCCCTTCAAAGTGGGCGACACCATCAAGGTCTACTCGCGCATCAAGGAAGCCGACCGTGAACGCGTGCAGGCGTTTTCCGGCATCGTGATTAACATGCAGGGGCGCGGCATCGCGGAGACATTCACCGTGCGCCGCATCAGTTACGGTGAAGGCGTCGAACGCGTGTTTCCGTTGCACTCGCCCTTCATCCAAAAGATCGAAGTCGAACGCGCCGGCAAAGTGCGTCGTGCCAAGTTGTACTACCTGCGCGATCGCATCGGCAAGACGGCCACCAAGGTCGCCGACGCGTAACCCGTAACGCGTGCCATGCTCCGGTACGAAAAGAAAGTTTTCAAAGCCGGAGCGCAAATCATCGCGGGAATCGACGAGGCCGGCCGGGGACCGTTGGCGGGACCCGTTGTGGCAGCCGCCGCAATCCTGCCTCCGAAGTTCAAGCACAAGACCCTCACCGACTCGAAGCAGCTTTCTGAGAAACAGCGCGAAGAAATCTACGCGGAGCTGACGGCCAATCCCGAGTTTCTCTGGGCGGTTGGCATTTCGGAGGTGGATGTTATCGATCACTACAACATTCTTCGCGCCACGTGGCGCGCCATGCAGCTTGCGTTGGACAATCTGTATGTTCATCCAGACCACGTCCTCGTTGATGGTCTTCGGGTGCCGCTCATGGGCGTGGAACAAACCGCGATCGTCAAAGGCGATGCCAAAAGTTTCTCCATCGCAGCAGCCAGCGTGATCGCCAAGGTCACGCGTGACCGCTTGATGTTGAAACTTCACGAGCAATTCCCTCAGTATAACTTTGCCCAACACAAAGGATACGGAACCCCCGAACATCTTGCCGCGCTGGGTCAATACGGCCCATCGCCTGTGCACCGCCGCTCTTTCGCCCCTGTGCGTAATGCCGTCGAGCCTGTGCAAGTCGAATTCGCCGCACTCTGACCATGTTCTTCGGCCTGTTCAAAAAAACGGGTAATCTTACGCCGCGGCAGATTCTTGGAGCGCGTGGCGAAAAGGCTGCCGCGAGATACCTCCGCCGTCGTGGCTACAAAATTCTCCTGAAGAATTTTCGCAGCGGCAAAGCCGAGGTTGATCTTGTCGCCCGACAGAACGACTGGCTCGTGTTCGTCGAAGTCAAAACCCGCGAGACAGAACAGTTCGGCGCACCAAGTGAGGCAGTCGACCGTGAGAAACAGCGCAACCTCAGCAAAGCCGCGCTCGATTACCTGCGCATGCTTGGCAATCCACGGATTCACTTCCGCTTTGATATCGTCGAAGTCATCATCGCCAGTGGCTCGAAGAAGCCTGACGACATCCGGCTTATCCAAAACGCCTTCGATCTCAGCGAGCCGTTTATCTACTGACAGTTTTTAAATGGACTCCGCCCTTGGGATAGAGAGTGATGGCGGGCCAGGGTTTGACCTGGTAGTCAGGCGAGGCGGTCAGTTGGAATTTTTGTGAGATGGTGGCGAGGGCCAGTACCGCTTCCATCATCGCAAAGGAGTTGCCGATGCAGACTCGCGGTCCGCCGCCGAAGGGAAAATAGGCGTACTTGGGCAGTTGCTTCATCTCTTTGTCGCGCCAACGCTCTGGCAGGAATTTTTCCGCCTCCTTGAAATAGCGTGGGTCTCGATGCTTCAGCCACTGGCTCATGAACAACGACGCACCCGCCTTGATGTTCCGGTCGCCAATCTTGCAGTCCTGAAGGGCCTCGCGGGCGATGATCCAGACGGCGGGATACAAGCGCATGGTTTCTTTTACCACCATTTCTGTGTAGTTCAACTGCGGCAGGTCGGCAAAGGCGGGTGCGCGTCCATCGAGCACACGTTTGAGTTCCTCGTGGAGAGGCGGCACCGACTCGGGATTTTGCGACAACAAATAAAACGCCCACGACAAAGCCAGGGCCGTCGTGTCCATCCCGGCCACCATCAAGGTGGTCAGTTCATCCCGCAATTGTTGATCGCTCATACCGCTGCCGTCTTCGTGGCGGGCCTGCAGCAGCATCGACAACAGATCACCCGCATCCTCGCCACTGGCGCGGCGCTCGCGGATGAGGCCATAGATGAAATCATCCAGGCGACGCATGCCCCGCGAAAAGCGCCAGGACATGACCGAAGGCAAGAGGCCGAAGAATGTGCGGTGCCATTTCCATTGCGTGGTGAAACGTTCCATGACCACGCTCGAACTCGCGATCACTTCGTTGAGTTCCGGGGACACTGCGGAATTGAAGAGCGTCTTCGTGACCACGCGAACCGTCATCTGCATCATCTCGTGATGGATGTCGCGGGTTTCACCGTCTTTCCAGGTCGCGATCATTTCCTCGGTGAACCCGACGATGTTCTTCGCGTAGGTGGCGATGCGGTCCCGATGAAAGGCCGGTTGCGCGAGCCGTCGCTGGCGGACCCAGTGGTCTCCTTCACTCGTCACAAGGCCTGCCCCAAAGATCCGTCGCATGATGGGGGTACGGTACCCGAGGGTTTTTCGGAAATTGCGGGCCTGGGTTGTGAGCACGTCCTCGATATCTGCCGGATCGTTCAGCAGATAGATGTGTTGGTGAAGAAATTGCAGCGGGACGAAATCGCCATAATCCCGCACGCATTTTTCGAGGAAACCAAGTGGATCCTGCCCAAAGTCTGTCAGGTTCCCCGTCAGCCACGAGCCCTTCGGCCCGGCCAAGTAAGTCGTTGCTGGCGCGCGTGTTTTCAACGTTGGCGTAGCATGACTTTGGAAGTTTCCGTGGTCAACACTGGCGTAGCAGGTACCGCCGGAGGTAAGTCTGATGTGCCTTACAGGCCCATCCAATTTCGCCTGTCGCGTCGAATTCGCTGGACTTTTAGTCGGGTTTCTGGTCTACTTCTGCGCGGAGAAGCGATAAAAAAGCTGGCGAGTGATTATAGCAGCTTCGCAGTGTTCGTTGTCAGTCAGCACGGGAAGTGTTCGATTCAGCCCTGGAGCAGGAAGGCCAACCGATTCGCGGTTGGCCTTCTGGTTTTTCAGCCCAGTAGGCAATTGGCTCCAAAAATGGCTTGAAGGTCTACCGGGTATTGAACAGGATTCGCAGGCATGAACCCCCTGAGCCGACCGGGCGCACTTATTGCGACCATCTTCTTCTTTCAAGCAATCCCTCTGCTCGCCATCGACGACTATCAGCCGGGACCTGATTCCACGGTTCAGACCAATGTGCCGCAAGGCGAGGTACTGGAGTTCAACTTTGCGAATTCTAAGATTTTTCCGGGTACCGCGCGCGCGGTGAAGGTTTACGTGCCGAAGCAATACGATCCCGCCAAGCCCGCGTGCCTGTTCGTGAACCAGGATGGTGTGCGGTGGAACGCACCGGTTGTCTTCGATAATCTCATCGCGAAAGGCGAGATGCCGGTGACCATCGGCGTCTTCGTGGCACCGGGTCGACTTTCATCGGCTGATTCCACAAATGCGCTGGACCGTTTCAATCGCAGTTACGAATACGACGGGCTTGGGGACAACTATGTCCGGTTCCTTCTCGATGAATTGCTGCCAGCAGTGGAGGAAAAGACCACCAGCGACGGACGTCTGATAAAATTTTCGAAGTCCGCCAACGACCGGGCCGTCGCCGGCGAGAGCAGCGGGGGCATTGCCGCTTTTACGGCGGCGTGGGAACGGCCGGATGCTTTTAGCCGCGTCTTCACCACTGTTGGCACGTACGTGGGACTGCGCGGCGGCGAGCGCTATCCGACGCTCCTCCGGAAGTTTGAGCCGAAACCGATCCGCGTCTTCTTGCAGGATGGGTCGAACGATTTGAATATTTACGGTGGCGACTGGTGGATGGCCAACCAGACCATGGAGCGGGCACTGGTTTTTGCCGGCTATGACGTGAATCACGTGTGGGGAGATGGCGGCCATCCGGGCAAGCAGGGTACGGCCATTTTTCCCGACGCGATGCGCTGGCTGTGGCATGATTGGCCACAGCCGGTTACCAATAGCGTAACCAAGAACGCTACGCTTGCCGCACTGCTCGTTTCCGGCGAGGACTGGCAATTGGTGACGCAAAGCTGCGTTTCCGCCGATGGTCCGGCCGCCAATGCGAAGGGGGAGGTTTTCTTCAACGACACTCCCGCCAGTAAGACCTACCAGGTCGGGCTTGACGGCAAGGTGAGTGAGTTCCTATCGGACTCACGGAAAGGAAACGGCCAGGCTTTTGCGCCGGACGGACGTCTTTATGCGGTAGGCACTGCTTATGAGAAAGTTATCACGTACGATGCCGCCGGTGAGGCGACGATTATCGCCACTGGCGTTCGCGGCGCTGATATCGTGGTGACGCATCGGGGCGACGCCTACGTCACGGAACCACCACCCGACAGCACTGATGCGCCCAGCAATGTCTGGTTGATCAAGCCAAGCGGCGAGAAACAGGTCGTGGATACCGGCCTGCGTTATGCCAAAGGCATCACGCTGTCGCCCGACCAGACACTTCTTTATGTGAGCGACTATCAATCGCATTGGATTTACAGCTACCAAATTCAGAAAGACGGTTCGCTGAGTTACAAGCAGCGCTTCTACTGGTTGCATGAACCGGATAACGCCGACGATAGCGGCGCGGCTGGCATGGGGGTCGACCGGGAGGGGCGGCTTTACGTGGCCACACGGATGGGGATCCAGGTCTGCGACCAGGCAGGCCGTGTTCAATGTATTATTCCGACGCCGAACGGGCAGGTGACAAACCTTTGTTTTGGTGGAGAAAGCTTCGATACCCTGTTCGCCACCTGTGGCGACAAGGTTTACAAGCGCAAACTGAATGCGCATGGCGTGCAGGCGTGGGATGTTCCCGTCAAGCCGCCTGTGCCGAGATTGTGAAAAAATAGCCGGGACCGGGGGCGAACGATTTACGCACCGCGTTTCTGAAAACGAGTTCGACTTGAAAGTCCGGTTGGTCTATTGATTGGCGATGCTTCCGAAAGTCCACTTTGCGGCAATCGTTGGCATGGTTTTCTTTGTGGTCGTGGGCCTTCGGCCGGATATGGCCAGAGCGCAGTCGACCAACTTCACTGCTGGACCGGACCCAGGAGAGATTCCCTTGCCCCCCATCAAGACCGCGCTGGGCACGTTGCCTGGCGTAAACGATTTGCCGGTGCGTACCGGTCTGCCCGATGGGTTGACGATGAACAACGGGCAGAAGGTGACGGCGGTCAAACAATGGGAGAAGCGCCGCGAGGAGATCAAAAGCGTCCTGGAGTACTACGCTATTGGCCAGATGCCGCCTCCGCCCGGGAATGTGAAGGGAGACGAGATCAAGTCTCAGTTGGTGCTGGATGGAAAGGTGAAGTATCGGCTGGTGCACTTGACGTTTGGACCGAAGGAGAAACTAAGTTTAAACATCGGTATCTTCACACCGACGGACAGCAACGGGCCGTTCCCGGCGGTGATCATGCCGGGCGGAACGCCACCGGGAGCCACGGCACTCCCGACGCTGGCGCACCCGCCGGGGCAGGGCAAAGGCGTTGACGCTTTGCTGCCGGTTGTTCCTGCGACGGAATCGACCAACGAAGCGCCGAGTTCTGCCGGTTCCACGAACCAACCCGCTGGTCGTCGTGGTCCCCGGCCCGACAATAGTGATCCCGAGGTTGTGGCGGGACGGAACCGCGAATTGTTCCGTCGCGGCTATGCTTACGTGGTGTTCAACAACAATGATTGCGCCGAAGACACCACCTTGCGCAACGACGACGGCAGTTGGGCTTTCCGCACGACGCGATTTTATCCGGCGTATCCGGGTTACGACTGGGGAGTGTTGGCGGGTTGGGCGTGGGGCGTGTCCCGCATTGTGGATTATCTGGAAACCGACCCTTCCGTGGATAAGACCAAGCTTATCATCTCGGGCGTCTCGCGTACCGGGAAATCGGCGATGATCGCAGCGGCTTTCGATGAGCGGCTGGCCATGGGAGCGCCGTGTGTGACCGGTGGTGGCGGTATCGGCGCCTACCGATTCAGCGGCGCCGGGCGTGGCGGCAAAGAGGGTTTGGGCGAAATGATGAAGAAATACCCCAATTGGTTTTCGCCGCACCTTCATGAATTCTGGGGCCACGTGGACCAACTGCCATTTGACGAGCATTGGTTTCTCGCGCTCGTCGCCCCGCGGCCCTTCATTGCATTGGAAGGGCTGACTGACCAGGTGTCGCTTGAGAATGCGGTGAAACAGTCATGGCTTGGGGCGCAGCCGGTTTATGCGCTGTTGGGTGCAAAGGATAATTTGGGCGTGAACTACGCGAATCACGGGCATGCTTTCACCCCGGAAGATATGAAAGCGCTGCTGGATTTCGCTGACTTACATCTTCGCAGTATGAAAGTCGACCGACGGTTTGATCAATTTCCATCCGATTCGCCTCCTGAGAAAGTGATACCATGAGAAATCTGCTAACACTCCTTTCGCTTGCGCTGTGGTGTGGCTGTGCCGGCTCGACCACCCCGAGAACGCTTTTCAACGTCCGCGAATCGGGAGCGGTGGGCGATGGGAAGACCAAAGATACGGCGTCGATTCAGGCCGCACTCGATCAATGCGCCGCCGCGGGCGGGGGCACCGTTGTCGTGCCGGCCGGTGACTACCTTACCGGCAGCCTTGACGTTAAATCCCACACCACGCTACGCATTGAAAAAGATGCGGCGCTGGTGGGCAGCCCGGATCTTGACGACTATCCGATTGTGAAGGGGCGTTGGGAAGGGCGTTGGATTGATGCGCACCGCGCACTGGTTTCGGCGCACAAGGCGGACCACATCGCTGTGGTTGGCCCGGGCACGATTGCCGGCGATTTAACGATTGGCAATCGCCAGATGCCGCGGCGCCCGTGTGTTATCGAACTGATCGAATGCCAGGACGTCCGTCTCGAAGGTTTTACTGCGAAGCAGAAACGCATGTGGACGATTCACCCGACCTACTGCGAGAATGTCGTGGTGAAAAACGTTACCATTCGTAGTATCGGCGGCAACAGCGACGGCGTGGATGTTGATTCGTGCAAGCATGTTGTCATCGAAGGCTGCGACATCGAGTCTGGCGACGACTGCATCGCGATCAAATCCGGTCGCGGGATGGAAGCGGTTCGCGAAGGACGTCCCACGGAGGATGTGGTCATCCGCGACTGCACGTTCTCCGACAATATTTTTGCGTGTATCGGCGTTGGCAGCGAGACGTCCGGCGGCATTCGCGGCGTGCATATTGAGCACTGCACCTTCAAGCAGGCCAAGACCTATGCGGTTTACATCAAGAGTCGACCCGGCAGGGGTGCTTACATCGAAGACATCTCGGGAAACGATCTGAACGTGCAAACCTCGACGAACGGTTTTCTCCGCATCAACCTTCTCAACAGCGGCCTGCAGGACGCGGAGCCGGTGCTTGGCGATGAAGGCATTCCGACCGCGAAGAATTATCGTTTCACCAATATCCGCGTGAATTGCGGGACGCTGGTGAACGCCGTGGCGATCTCGCCGGTGAAACCGCTCAATGGGCTTTCGCTCCTCAATATCACCGGCACATGCGCGAAAGGAATAACGCTTGCCAACATCGACGGGGTCGAACTGCATGGCATCCAGGTCACCGGCTTCAGCGGCCCGCTGCTCGGAACAAACAACGTCAGTGGCACCGGACTGGACGGCGCGGTTTCCATTCCACCCACCGCGGCCGGTCCGCCGGTCGTGCCGGCGACGGGGTCAAACGCCGTTGGGAGAGCCACTGGTAATCCGCCGACTCGTGAAGCCCCATGAAGAAACCGATCATGCGGACGTTACTTGCCCTTTCGATTGCCCTTTTTGCGATCCGAGCATCGGCCGTGTCGTCCGCAGCAGACGCGCCGGCGACTACGAACGCACCATTCGCGTTGGTCCCGATCACGCTCGAACAAATCAACGCGGCGTCTCCTTTCTTTACAGTGGATGGAAAAGATCGCGCAATCCTGACGAATCCCCCGGCGCGGTTGGAAGATCTGCAAATCCTTTGCCTGTGGCCGGCCCAGGCGCCGCTCCAGGAAGGCGATGATCCCGCGATCGATATCCCGACCCTGACCGTTTTTCTTCCTCCAACGGACAAAGCCAGCGGCGCCGTGATGATTGTCATGCCCGGGGGAGGTTACACGCATCTTTCTCCGCGCGAAGGCATCCCGTCAGCGCAATGGCTCGCCTCCAACGGCATCACTACTTTCATCCTCAAGTCCCGTGTCGGGAAGAAATATCATCACCCGGCCGAAATGGACGATGCCCAGCGCGCGATACGTTATGTCCGCGCGAATGCACCCGCGTGGGGACTTGATCCCCAGCGCATTGGCATTATCGGTTTTTCCGCCGGTGGCCATCTGGCCAGCACTGCCGCCACGCACTTTGATGCCGGCGACCCCACGTCCACCGACCCGATTCAGCGGGCGAGTTCCCGCCCCGATCTCCACATCCTTCTCTATCCCGTAGTGACGCTTGCCGACGAACCCAACGTCCACAAAGGCTCCCGCACCTGGCTACTGGGTGACAATCCCAGTCCGAAAACCCTGGAGTTCCTCAGTAATGACAAGCGCGTCACCAAAGACACGCCGCCGGCATTTGTTGTGCATTCCGTCAACGACACCGTCGTCCCGGTCGCGAATTCCGATCAATACGTCGCGGCGCTCGCCAGCAACAATGTTCCGTTCGTCTATCTCCGAGAACCCATCGGCAAGCACGGGTTCGGCATCACTGACGCTTGGTCCGGCCAGGCCATGGCCTGGTTGCATACCCAGAGATTCTGAATGACGCCGCGCATGCGTTACTACGACGTGCGGCTGTTGCCGTAATTTTCCTCCCGACGCTTAGGGGGACGCTGCGAGTAGCCGCGCCAGTTCATTGCGGAGGCGCGGGTCGTCAGGCATGGCTTCAGTCCCTTGACGCAACGCGGCAATTGCCTCCGTGGACCGGTTTTGCTCAACCAGCAACTTGCCCAGCGCGAGATAAGCCTCGGCGGAGTTCGGGCGAAAGGTGATGGACTTGCGAAAATGTTTGATGGCACCGTCCGGATCATTGTCACCCTGCAACGCGGTGGCGATGCGGTAATGGGTTTCGCCGAGGTGTTCGGCGGATGCGGCCGCGAGGGCGCGCTCCTGACGGGCTTCGGGCAGCCGGTTTTGGGCTGTGAGGACATCCGCGAGATCCTTGTGAGGCTCGGGGTCGTCGGGCTTGACGCGGGCAGCTTCCCGGAATTCGGCCGCTGCTTCGTCGAGCCTGTGCTGTTGGAACAAGACGGTGCCGAGATCTTTGTGCGAAGCAAAATCCGTTGGGTACATCTGCATCACCCGGCGGAAGTGAGCTTCGGCTTCGGCGGGCTGCCCCCGGCCCAGTAGCGCCTCGCCAAGACTGATGTGAGCGTCGGCGTAATCGGGATTGAATTCCAGCGCCCGACGAAAATGCGCGACAGCTTCCTCGGTTTGCCCGAGTTGCAACAGTTCAAACCCAAGGCCATTCTCCGCCTTGTAAAAAGAGGGTTCAACTCGCAAGGCTTCCCGCATCTGGGCCGCCGCCTCCGCATGGCGGCCGAGTTCCGACAGCACCAGCCCGAGATTGTAGTGCCCTTCCGCCAAATTGGGATCGGCTTGCAAGGCCCGGTCGAAACATTCGATGGCGCGGCGGTACTGAAGCTGCCCGTACAGGACCAGTCCCAGGTTGTTTTGCGCGATGACCGCCCCGGGATTTCTGGTGACGGAGTCCCGCCATAACGTTTCTTCGTCCGCAAAAATCGACAGGTGCTGGCGACTGAGAAAGCTGAGAGAAACCAATGCCACGGTGGCGATGGCGAGTCGCAGAGGTGGCGACCGCACGACATTGGCCACCAGCGCGACCATGAGAGCGATAACGCCGATACTGGCCAGATACTGAAAATGGTCCGCCACAAAGCTGTAGCGGTAGAAGTATTGGTCGAAGAACCCCAGCACGGGCGACAGCGCGACGGCGAAATAGCCGAGCGCGAAAGCCGCTGCGTGGCCCGCTGCGGTGCGTCGGAATTGCCAAAGGATGATACCAGCGACCGCTGCGCCAGCGAGCGGCAACCACTCCGTCAACACATGTGCGTTGTGCGACCATCGCGGGTAGATGAACATGAGATTCGCGGGACGCACGGTCTTGCTCGCATAAAACCAGAGATCCTTGCCCGTCACGATCAATCGTTCCGGTAATCGCAGCGACCAGGCGCGTCCGGTGCCTTCCGCGACTTTTTCCCTGACTTGCGCCCAGACCGCGACGAAAGAGGCGGCGAGGGACAGAGCAAAGAAGGGAATGGACCGCGCGACATCAGCCCGCGCGATGCGTCCGCGTTCCCACCACGCGAACAGCAACAGCACGACGGGCAGCATGACCGTTGAGGATTTGCTTAACAACGCTGCGGCAAAGCAAAGCAACGCTCCGGCGAACCATTTCCACATGAGTTCGCGCTCGTAGCGAAGGAAACAAAGCAGGGAGGCGAAGAACCAGGCGCCGGAAAGGGTGTTCTTCAATTCGGTGGCCCAGGCTACGGACTCGACATTGACAGGATGGATCGCCCAGAGGGCCGCGACAATCCAAGCGCCGCGAACCTTCAGTCGTCGCAGGAGGAACAGCAGCAAGAGGGCGCTGATGGCGTGCAACGCCAGCGTAACCATGTGATACGGCGGCGGACTCGGTCCCGCCAATTGGTAGATGGCCCAAAACACCGTGAACGTCAGCGGGTAGTAAATCGGCAGGACGAACGACGTCCAGATGGGTTTCAGTCCAGCGGGCGCGATAACCGCGCGGTTTTCGAAGAAATGTTGGTTGTCATCCCAAACGAACCCCGCCCGCTTGACGGGCCAGTACACGACAATGGTGAGGGCCACCAGCGCCAGTGAGAGCCAAAATGTCCGGGAGGAAGACATGTTTCGTAGATTAGCAATCACGCAGCGTCAGGGGAAGCTCGGCCTTGACCGAGGGTATGAGCTGGCGGCTGGAAAGGCTCGACTTGCCGTTGGCTGGAATGCTAGAATTTCACTGCGAAAGAGCGGATAGGGCACTGTCTGGGAGAGGGGCGTTGGGTATGAACAAACCGGTTATTGTCGGGTTGGCGGTGGGTAGAGCGAGCCAGCTTATCGTTGCACTAATCCTCTTGTTGGTAGCGTGCCAGATTTCGAACGCCAGGGCACAGACAGTGACCAATCTTCATTCGTTTGGCAGCACCGCGAGCGATGGAGAAAATCCGTATGCCGGACTCGTGCCGGACAGCAACGGGAATTTCTACGGGACGACCATATCCGGTGGGACGAACAACAACGGTACGGTGTTTCGGGTCAGTCCCGGCGGCAGCTACACGAATTTTTATATCTTTGCCGGCTTCCCCAACGATGGTTCCGCTCCCTACGCCAGACTGGTGTGGGGCAACGATGGCAATTTCTACGGAACCACGTACCAGGGTGGGACGAACAACGACGGGACTGTGTTTCGAATCAGTCCTAGCGGCAGCTATACGAATCTGTACTTCTTTGGCAGTTACCACTTCGATGGGGTCAATCCATCCGGTGGACTGGTGCTGGGGGGCGATGGTAATTTCTACGGGACCACCTCGCTGGGCGGGACGAACAACGCTGGAACCGTGTTTCGGATCAGTCCGGGCGGGAACTACACGAGTCTGCACTCCTTTGCCGGCCACCCGGCCGACGGTGAACAACCGATTGCCGGGCTGGTCCAGGGCAACGACGGAAATTTATACGGGACGACTTACTTTGGTGGGACGAACGATGACGGCACCGTGTTTCGGATCAGCCTCGACGGCAGCCATACGAACCTGCATTTCTTTGCCGGCCATCTCGGTGACGGGGCCAATCCGTATGCCGGGCTGGTTCTTGGCAGCGACGGCAATTTTTACGGGACGACGGTTTCCGGTGGGACGCACAATATGGGCACCGTTTTCAAGATTGGTGCGAGCGGCAGCTATACGGTTCTGTACAACTTTGGCGGTTTCTTCACCGATGGGGCCAATCCATCTGCCGCTCTGGTGCAAGGCAGTGATGGGAATTTCTACGGGACGACGGATTCTGGTGGTACGAATATCAACGGCTTCGGTACCGTGTTCCAAATCAGTCCCGGCGGCAGTTACACGAATATTTATTCCTTCAACGGCCATCCCAACGATGGGGACGGTCCATTTGGTGCGCTGGTGCAAGGCAGCGATGGCAATTTCTATGGGACGACCACTGGAGGCGGGACGAACGACAGCGGCGCCGTGTTCAAATTAACCGTTCCCCTTGGCCCGCCGCCGTATCCCATCAACCAAATCACCGGAGTCCGGTTGTCAGGAACGAACATCGTTTTCGAAATCCCATCCATAGCCTGGGAGACCTATCAATTGCAGTTTAGCAGTTCGATGAACCCAACCAACTGGGTCAATGTCCCCGGTGTATCGGTGACGAATAGTATCGGAGCTATTCTGACAGTGACCAACTTCGGCGGTGCCGTGGGACCACAGGGGTTTTATCGGTTCGACATTACGCCGTAGACCTCGCGGCGACATTGGCGGGGCCACGAATTCTCCGGGTCGTTATTACCGGGTTCGACTGGTACCCTGGCAGAGACAGGTTTACTATCGCCGCTGCCGATCATGAAAGCAGACACGACTCTCGAACGACATGGGCGCGCGACACTTGATCCGCGGTTTCGACCCGCAGTGTTGGAAAACCGCCGCTACCGGCAGCAAGTGCGCGACCCGGTGCCGATCGTGCTTGGTCTTGAACGAGAAAACGGAGCCATCTCTCGTTACGAAACCGTCGTGAATAATCAGTCGGATGACGACACCTTTCGTTACCTCGATCGAGTGGTGAAATTTCTTCTTTGGGCTCGCGGTGGATGGCGGATCTACATTGGCGGGCCGAGGATATTGGGCGAACAGATTCAGCGTTGGTACGCCGCCGGAGGCGCGCGGGCCTTTGACGCTGAATTGATGGGGAGAGTTTACGAGAAACCTTTTGAGGTGGTTATCACAAATTTCGAGGGCGTGCCGTCCCAGCAAGAAACGGGAGCGCCGCTGGGCGGGCATCTTGACGGTTGCCGAATTGGGTTTGATCTGGGTGCCAGTGACTACAAGATTGCCGCCGTGAAAAACGGCGAGGTCGTCTTTAGCGAGGAATTCCCTAAGGTGGCCGGGCGGGTGCGATTGCATCTGCCCGACGAAAAAAGCCGGCGGGTTGGGCAGGCCGTGGCCGCAGCCGGCTTGCCGGCATTGGAGAGTGCGTCGTGAAATTGCACCAGGCATCTGCCGATATCTTCGTCCCGGACAGTCAACCCATTGAAGCGGCGCTGAAACGGATCACGCACTTGGGGATCGGCGCGCACCAGGACGACCTGGAGTTCATGGCTTTTCACGGGATCGTGGGATGTTACCTGGCGGATGATAAATGGTTCGGTGGAATCACCTGCACCGATGGCGGCGGGAGCGCACGACACGGTAACTATGCCAATTACTCTGACGAACAAATGCGCGTGGTTCGTTGCGAGGAACAGAAGAGGGCTGCAACGGTTGGCCGGTACGGCTTGATGGTGCAACTCAATCATCCCAGCGGTGCGGTGAAGAATCCAGCTGACACCGCGCTGAAAGACGACCTGAAACAAGTGCTCGCGGCGATGCGTCCACAGATTGTATACACCCACAACCCCGCCGACAAACACGACACGCACGTCGGCGTCGTCATCGCGGCGCTCCAGGCGCTGCGCGAGTTACCGGCGAAACAACGTCCGCAAAAAATTTGGAGTTGCGAAGTCTGGCGCGATCTCGATTGGTTGCCCGATGAAAAGAAGGTACTGATGGATGTCAGTGGTTACGAGGACCTCGCTGCATCATTGAACAGCGTGTTCGATTCGCAAATCGCCGGCGGCAAACGTTACGACCTCGCTGTCCTCGGCCGCCGGCGGGCCAATGCGACCTTCTTCAAATCGCACGCCACCGACGCGGCCACCGCCGTGACATTCGGCATAGATCTCACGCCACTGGTTACGGATGAGGCGCGTGATATCGTGGAGTACGTGAGCGCGCTTATTGATGAGTTTAAGGACGACGTGAAACAGCGGTTGAACAAACGTCTGGGACGCTGACGATGGGTTTTCTTGGTTTGACATCTCGCCGCGGGAGCGATGGAGGTGGATCGCGGCAAACTCGTTCGACTTACGGGGCTTGTTCGACTATTACTTGCGGCCATGCTTGCCAAAGTTCATTCCGCGGCGGTGCTCGGCATTGATTCCTGCCCGATTGAGATTGAGGTGAACGCGGGGTGGGGGGCAGCCTGCGGTCATCATTGTTGGGTTGCCGGATGCGGTGGTGAAAGAGTCGAAAGATCGTGTCAAAACGGCGATTGAGAACAGCGGGTTCAAGTATGTCATGGGACGGACGACCATTAATTTGGCGCCGGCGGATGTGCCACACCGGTAGGAAGGGCCGGCGGTAGCCTGCGGCAGTTGTTTGACTTGGAAAATGCTCGACTGACCATTGGCTGGAGTGCTAAGATTTCTGTGGCGAACATCGGTACAGCAGTCTCTGCAGGTGTTAGGTCGCTTATGAAGAAACCGATTCGGATCGGTTTGGCGTCTGCGAGAATACCCCGCATTCTCGTTGCGATTATCATTTTGGCCGGCTTGGCTTTCAACACTGGGGGCCAAACAGTGACAACTCTTTGGAATTTCAGTGGCAGCGGCACGAACGGGATTAGTCCGGCTGCTCCACTCACCCAAGGCAGTGACGGCAACTTCTACGGGACGACCGGGAACGGCGGGTCATTCAACTTTGGCACCGTGTTTCAAATCAGTCCGACAGGCAACATTACAAATCTTCACTCCTTCAACAACGGTATCCAACACGGCGGTACTGAACCCCATGTCGGCCTCATACAGGGCAGTGATGGGAATTTCTATGGCACAACCTCTGGAGGAGGGGCGAATGCTTGTTTCTGTGGCATCGTATTTCGGATCAGTCCCAGCGGCAGCTTTACGAATCTTTACTCCTTTTCAGCCGCCCCTAACGATGGATCCGGCCCGCAAGGCGCGCTGGCGCAGGGTGGGGACGGCAATTTTTACGGGACGACCTCGCTGGGTGGGACGAGTACCAACTGTAGCGGCGGATGCGGCACCATATTTCGGATCAGTCCCAGCGGCAGCTACACGAACCTGTACTCTTTCCTTGGCTATCCCAACGATGCTGCCAAACCACAGGCCGGACTACTGCAGGGCAACGACGGCAATTTCTACGGAACGACTTCTGCAGGCGGGACGCAAAACAGTGGCACCGTGTTCCGAATCAGTCCCAGTGGCATCTTTACGAATCTGTACTCCTTTGGCAATTACCCTAACGATGGGACTGCTCCACAGGCGGGGCTGGTGCAGGGCAGCGACGGGAATTTCTACGGGACGACCTCGCAAGGCGGGATGAGCACCAACTGTAGCGGCGGATGCGGCACCGTGTTTCGGATTAGTCCCAGCGGTAGCTACACGAATCTTTATTCGTTTGTTGGTTCCCCAAGCGATGGGCGCCAACCAGTTGCCGGGCTGGTGCAAGGTAGTGATGGGAATTTCTACGGGACGACCCGGCAGGGCGGGACAGACAACGATGGCACCGTGTTTGAGATTGGTCCCGGTGGTAGCTACACGAATCTTTATTCCTTTGTCGAGAACGAGCAGTGGCCGGTTGCCGGCCTGTTGCAGGGTATTGACGGGAACTTCTACGGGACGACCTTGCAAGGCGGTACATACAACCACGGCATCGTATTCAAAATGACGATCCCGCTAAACCCGCCCGCCAATCAGATCTCAGCCGTCCAGATCAAAGGCTACGATCTAGCCGTCGGCATCCCTTCCGTAGCAAGCGAGACCTATCAATTGCAGTTCACCACTGATCTAACATCAGGCAACTGGTCGAACATCCCGGGCGCCTCGATCACCAACAGCATCGGGGCACTTCTGACTGTGACCAACTTTGGCGTAAGCGTGGGACCGCAAGGGTTCTATCGGTTCGACATTACGCCGTGAGGGAAACTGATCGCAGAAGTCGTTCGACTTGAGCGGGGCTTTCCACTATTACTCTTCAGATGCTGGCCAAAGTCCATTCCGCGGCGGTCCTTGGTATTGATTCCTATCCGATTGAGATTGAGGTGAACGCGGGGTGGGGGCAACCGGCGGTCATTATCGTTGGGTTGCCGGATGCGGCAGTGAAGGAGTCGAAAGATCGTGTCAAAACGGCGATTGAGAACAGCGGGTTCAAGTATGTCATGGGCCGGACGACGATCAACCTCGCGCCAGCCGACGTAAAAAAAGAGGGCCCAAGTTTTGATTTGCCGATTGCGGTGGGGATTCTTGCCGTCAGCGAGCAGATTGTGGCGGAGAATCTCGACGATTATGCCATTGTGGGCGAACTCGCGCTCAGTGGGGAAGTACGCAGCGTCAACGGTGTGCTGCCAATTGCGATCTGCGCGCGCGACCAGAAGAAGCGCGGGCTGATCGTTCCCTCCGATAACGCGGCCGAGGCGGCAGTGGTGCAGGGCATCGACGTGTATCCGGCCAAAAACCTGCGCGAGGTCGCCGAGTTTTTGGCGGGTAAACGCGAATTGCAACCGCTCCGTGAAGATCCCGCGACGATTTTCCAGGAACAACGCAGTTACGATGTCGATTTTGTCGATGTCAAAGGCCAGGAGCACGTGAAGCGCGCGCTCGAAGTCGCGGCGGCGGGCGGCCACAACATTTTGATGATCGGTCCGCCCGGCAGCGGCAAGACGTTGCTGGCGAAACGCGTTCCGACGGTGCTTCCCAATTCGAATCTCGAAGAAGCGCTGGAGACGACGAAGATCCACAGTATTCTCGGTTTGTTGCCGAAAGGACAGGCGCTGGTCGCCACGCGGCCATTCCGTTCGCCGCATCACACGACGAGCAACGCGGGTCTGCTCGGCGGCACGGCGAATCTCACACCCGGCGAGATCAGCCTCGCGCACAACGGTGTGCTGTTTCTGGATGAATTGCCGGAGTTCCACCGCGACGTGCTGGAGGCGCTGCGCGAACCGCTGGAGGAAGGCCGCGTCGTCATCTCGCGCGCCAGCGGCACGATGACATTTCCCGCGAACGTCATGCTCGTGGCCGCGATGAACCCGTGCCCCTGCGGATTTTACGGCGATCCGAAGCGCGAGTGTCGGTGTTCGCCGAACATGATCACGAAGTATCGCAACAAGATTTCCGGGCCATTGCTTGACCGCATTGACATCCACGTCGAGGTTCCGTCGGTGAAGTACAAAGAGATGGCGGGCGAGGGGACTGGTGAAACTTCCGCGAAGATCCGCCCGCGCGTGGAGGCGGCGCGATTTATCCAGCGAAAGCGTCTCCAGAAAACAAACTCCCGCATGTCGCCGAAAGAGATCAAGGAATTCTGCAAGCTGGATGAGGAGAGCCAGCAGTTGCTGAAGATGGCGATGACGGAACTGAATTTAAGCGCCCGCGCCTACGACCGCATTTTGAAGGTGTCGCGTACGATCGCCGATTTGGATCTCTCAGAGAATATCCAGTCACAGCATATTTCCGAAGCCATTCAGTACCGCACGCTGGATCGGCAATTGTGGGTGTGAGAGCATGACGAAACGAATGAACGACTTGATAGAGTGTTAGGAGTCAAGCCTTGACCCCTTCACAAGCGCGAACTGAATGTCCCTCCCATGAAAAAGACCGACAGACGGAAGTGGGAAGTTGCTTCTGGTTTTCTCGCCTTTGGATTGGATACTTTGTTGTGGACGTTTGGTGGTCATCTTGAAAAGAATGGTTACTCAATATCTGCCGATGTCTGCTACTACCTTGTGGCAGTGGTAGTGGTATGCGCCGCCTGCGTTTGTTGCATTCTTGAAGACTGGATTAAGCCAAAGACAGCATGGAAAATTTGCCTCCTTCTCAGTTTGATGTGGGCGGCAGTTTATTATTTCACGACTCAAAAGCCTTCGCAGCAGGCTCAACAACCTGAGAAGACCGTTTCTTCCGGTTTGAATGGCTGGCAACCGCCAGAACTGCCAAGCAACTGCACAAACGTAACCATCTATTTCGGCGGGGAACGAATTGATGTTCCGGTTTGGATGGCACAGATTTCCTCTGAAACATCCGGCACGCCATTCCTTGTGAAGGATATTCCTCCGGAGCTTAAATTTGACGATGGAAAACCACACGCACACAATCGACCGAATGACACAAACTTTATCAAGATGGTTATGATGTCGAAATTTCCCACCAAATTTGGAACCAATACGCTTGAACTCCCTATAAGCCCGTTCGTCAACAACCACCGCCTCTATGTGTTTGTTAAAGCTCCGTTTCAAACGGAAAAGAAGCTTTTTTACATTGGCACTGACTTGGATTCCGCGATTCCCCATAACTGGGATAGAAATTATAACTCGAATGCATTCGAGGTGGTAAACGAAGATACTAATCCGGTTTTGCAGGTATTTTACAGACGCTCCAACGAAGTACAGGTAAATGGAGTTTTCCCGGTGAACAACTTCGACTTGATCGCCTCCTTTTCGGACGCGGCACCGATTTTGTTTTCCACCACTATTGAAGGTATTCGTGAAGACCAAACTACACAGTATTTTACGCCAGAAGACTTCACTCGCACATTTACTAACTTCGCCGTCATTCAAAATACGAACGCTGCCTACCGTTTGAAATTCACTGATCAAAAAGCCATTTTCCGATACCCTTGGTGGAAGCACCCCGGACAGCTTGCTGAATAACTTGGAACGTGGTGAACATTTTGCTGGAGTGTGGTGATGCCAGAGACCAAACAGAAGCCAGCGACCCGCTGAAGCGCGACCTTCCTCCAAAGGAAACACTCAAACGCGCCATGCTCGTCCCGGTCCCTGACTACTGGACGAAGAAGTCTAGTAAGCGGAAAACCGCCTCGAAACGATAGCGAGTTTCGGGTCTGGAATCGCCGTTTCACCCCACGAACCCTCATTGTTTGTGAAGTGCATAATCCCGATTGGGAATCGATGTTTTTTAAGTGGGACAAGCAGATTGCCAGGGAGTTAGGATGCGAGAGCGGAGAATTCCAATCCGGTTCGTTTGGAACGGAATTGAGGGTCGACCGCGCGACAGCACGGTCACAGGCAGGGACGCCTGCGCCACCGGGGCACATGTTTTGGGGAACGCACGGCGACAGAGCGCCGTGGCTACAAGGAGAAGCGGGGTGTTATACTTGAATCCAAACGAATCGGTGGCTGCGTCCCACATGTGAACGAGGGGATTTAAATTATGACAAATACATGGAAGAGATTCATTGCGGTGGTGGTGCTGTTGGTTGCGGTATCGCCGGTGGGGGCACGGGCGGCGGTGAGCGTGTATGCGGAGGATATGCCGGGTGGCGCGGTTGTGCCGACCGTGGCGACGAACCCTGCGGCCGCTGACAGTAATGCGGCGGGCGCGGATCATCCGCCGGTGCGGATTGATGAGACGGGCGTACACGTGGGCGGGGCGAACCCGGTGGATATCAATGCGCCGGATATTGGGCGTGGACATGGGGATTTTGCGACGCGTGTTTTGCAGAATCTCACGGGCATGCTGGCCATCATTGGTACGTTCGGGATGCCGGTGGCGATTATCCTCATTGTTTTCTATTTCAAGCATCGCCGCAACAAGATGGCCCATGAGACCTTGCGGGCGATGATCGACAAAGGCATGCCGATTACTCCGGAATTGATTGCCGAGGTTAGGAATAAGAGTGGTGGCTGCTCGACCGCCGGGCCGACGCGCAGCCGACTTCTGCCCGGTTTGGTCCTAGCCGGCGTGGGAACGGCTTTGTTGATCTCGGGCTCGGGGGGAGACAAGGGGGGAGGATGGATCGTGCTGTTCATCGGCGCGGCATTTTTGATTGTATGGTTTGTGGAACAAAAGAGTCAGAACAACAGCCAACCACCTCGATAACGCGTGTCCTTCACCGATGCCGATCTTATCGCGCGGGTTCTGTCGAGCGAGGACCAGCACGCCTTTGGCGAGCTGGTTCGCCGCTATCAGTCGCCCGTGCGCGCCTTCCTGGTGCGGCTCACGCGGGGCGACGCGCATTTGGCCGACGACCTGGCGCAGGAGACGTTTGTGAAAGCGTGGCGGAAACTGCAGACGTATCGCGGCAGTGCGAAGTTCTCGACGTGGTTGTTCGGGATTGCGTACAACGAGTTCCGGACGGTGGCGCGCCAGCGGAAAGAGCTGGCGCTGGAAGACGCGGACGAGCCGGCGAAATCGGCTGCGGATTCCCGGAGCGATTTGCGGCTGGACTTGACCGAGGCACTGAAGGGGCTACATTCCAGTGAACGGTCGGCGATTGTGTTGTGTTGCCAAAATGGTTTGACGCACGAAGAGGCGGCGCAGGTTTTGGATTGTCCACTCGGCACGGTGAAAACCAATGTGCTGCGTGGCAAGGAAAAGTTGAGACGACGATTGCCTGATTATCAACATTATGAATCAGCCTGAAGAGAACGATCCGCTGGACGTGTTGTTGCGCGAGCAGAACGCGCATATCGACGACAATGGTTTTGCGGGGCGCGTCCTTGCCGCACTCCCGCAGCGTCGTCGTAACTGGCTGCGTCCCATATTTTTGCTGGTGGTGACGGCGATCGGCTCAGCGCTGGCCATCCACTGGCTGCCGTGGGAGAATCTGTCGGTGCCCGATTTATCCGTTCCGCTGGCGCTCAATTCCCAAGTGCTGTTGCCATGGTTACTCGTGCTTTCGGTGACGGCCACTTTGACATGGGCGATCATGGCTGCCGCGCAGTGGGAGGACTGATTTTCCTGTCGGGATGGCGCATCTCGGTACTGTGACGGCTTGGGCTGCCGATGGGTGTTCGACCGCAAGCGTGAATTTGATTGACGGTGCGGGTTGTTTGTGTCAGAAAAGTGAGGTTAGACGGGGGTCGGGATTAGGGATTCGAACGGTTAAAAAATTATTTCGTGCAAGGAGAAGACATGAACAAAGCGCAATTGGTTGATGTGGTACAAAAAGAGTTGGGGAAAGAATTTAGCAAGGCCGCGGCCGAGCGGTCATTGGATGCGGTGTTGCGTTCCATCCGCCGAGGCGTGCAGACGGGCGGACAGGTGCAGATCGTCGGCTTCGGGACGTTCCGCGTGAGCAAGCGCGCCGCGCGTATGGGTCGCAACCCGAAGACCGGGGAAGCGATTCAGATCAAGGCTTCCAAGACCGTGCGATTCAGCGCGGGTCAGGGTCTCAAAGAGAGCCTGTAAGGCAACTCCAGCGGTTCAAGATTCAGAAGAGCCCCGCTTTGCGCGGGGCTTTTTCTTTGGCGGAGACCGAGTTAAAGATCTACTGACTCGGAGAATTGTGGCGCGCGCACGTTGGACTGGGGATGTAGACTGCGCAGGGTCTCGGCAAAGGCCAGCGCCTGCGGTTCCTCGCCGTGAATTACGAAGATGCCGCGCAAGGGACCGGTGACCTTCTCCGCCCAGGCGCGCAGCTCATTTTTGTCGGCATGGCCGGAAAATGCGTCGATCGTCTCGATGGTTGCGCGTACCTCGTACGAGTCGCCAAAGATGTTGACCTCTTTGTGGCCTGACGCGAGTTGCGCGCCGAGCGTGTGGGGCGCGCACCAGCCAGCGATGAGGATCGTATTGCGCTCGTCCTCGATGTTGTTCTTAATGTGATGGCGAATGCGACCGGCGTCGGCCATGCCCGAGGCGCTGATGATGACACAGGGTTTCTTGAAGTCGTTGATGGCCTTGGATTCTTCAACGCTCTGGACATATGTGATATTCGGCGCGGTGAACGGATTCTGGTCGCTCATGATCATCTCGTGAAACTTCTTGTTGAAGTCTTCCGGATGACGTTTGAATACTTCCGTTGCTTGCAGGGACAGGGGACTGTCCACATAAATCGGCAGCGCGGGAATGCAGCGACTTTTTACAAGTTGGTAGACGGTATAGAGTAACTGCTGCGTGCGACCGACGGCGAACGCGGGGATGATGATCTTGCCATTCTTTTCAATCGCGCGATTGACGATGGCGCAAACGCGATCGTTGACATCGGCGAGAGGCTCATGGACGCGATTGCCGTAGGTGCTTTCGGTCAGCAGATAATCAGCGTCTTGCGGGTGATCGGGATCGTTCAGGATGTCGTTGTTGCCGCGCCCGAGATCGCCAGTGAACGCGAGCCGGACTTTGCGTCCGCCCTCAACGATGTCGATGACGATCATCGCTGAACCCAGCATGTGGCCGGCATCCAGCCACGTGGCCGTCACGCCATCGGTGACGACAGTGGGTTGATTATAGGAGCCTACGGATTGAAATTGTCCAAGGACCGCTTGCGTGTCGGCCTGGGTGTACAATGGCTCGACGAGCGGCAGGCCTTTCTTTGCATTTTTCTTATTGAGATATATCGCATCCTGTTCCTGGATATGCGCGCTGTCCATCAACATGACGTGACAAAGGTCGGTCGTCGCCTCGGTACAGAAGATTTTGCCACGAAAACCACTCCGGCCCAGCACGGGAATGAGCCCGGTGTGATCGATATGCGCGTGGCTCAGTAGCATCACGTCAATTTTGGAGCTATCAAATGGCAGATGTGCATTCCGTTCGACCCACTCGGTGGTGTGTCCCTGATACATCCCGCATTCGATGAGGATGTTTTTGCCGTTGGCTTGCAGAACGTATTTCGAGCCGGTAACAGTGCGCGTTGCGCCAAAGAAGGTCAGTTTCATAATGGTTTCCGTCGAGCGTAACAACCCGAGCAATTTACTCGGGGACCACCAGTACCAGCACATGCTCTGGTGTGCAAACAATCGCGCCACCAGCGGCCACAGCGGCGACGAAATATCCTTCCAACGTCTGGTCTTCAAATACGCGATGCGGGTCCATGCGGCCCGGTAGTCGGATCAACGCGGCGAATTTTTTGGTTTTATCATCCAACTGGGTCGTGCCGTCGAGTTTCGGCGAGGTCACGAAGAATGGCTCGGGGGCCAGCGGTTCGATCGTGTACATGTGATAGGAGATCGCCGGGGTGAATCGCTGCCCTGTGGGCGTGTAGTGAAACAGCCGTCCCTCGGAGTTGTGGATGTCCTCCATGTCGATATAGTTGAAGATCGCCAGCTTCGCGAGAGATTCGGGGTACTGGTTGTAGCGAGTGTTATAAACTTCCAAGGCGTCACGGATGCGTTGGAGGCGAATGCGATCGGTGCCGCGCATCGCGGACCCCAGTAGCGCCGCGCGGAATACCGCCGCCCGATCAGCCGTTCCCTGGAAGTAGGGTGCATTCTCAATGCGCTTGCGCAATACGTCGTAGTCTTCCAGCGCGACTTTTGCGTTCAAGCTTTCGTTCAACTCCGCGTGCTTGAGCAGTGCGATCTCGAACCATGGTGAGCTACCGAGATTTCGCCACAGCAAATCCATGATCACCGACGCTTCCCGGCGCCCGTTCTGGCGCACGAGTTGGACGGCCTTGGCGTACTGCATGAAGAAGCGGTCGGCGTCAGTCGCCGCCGGCGCGGTGACGGTGGTCGGCGCCGGTGCGTTGGTGTCAGCCCGGACAACCGAAAGGGGGAAGGTCAAGCAGCCCGCAACCAATAGAACACGGCAAGTATTTGTTCCGGCGGACATGGCAAATCTGGGTCACAATACTGACATCCAAGCCAAAAAGCAACGGGCAAAGGCGGCATTTGCGCCGGGTTGCGCGTGTTTGATAAATAATATCGGGGTGGCAACTTCACCGGCGTATCGCTATTGTTTAAGAATCGAACCCGAAGTCAAGCAGCCGTGACAAGAGCTCTGGCGAAGTGAATCGACCTAATTTTTTTATTATTGGCGCACCGAAATGCGGCACGACTTCGTTGGCGCGGTACCTCGGTGGTCATCCACATGTTTTCGTGACCACCCCGAAAGAGCCCTGCTACTTCTCTCGTTCCCTGACGACGGATCGTGAGCAGCGGCGATCGAAAGTATGTCACCGTACCCTGGATGGATATCTGCATCTGTTCGATCGGGCGAAAGAGCAGCACCGGCTGCGGGGAGATGCCACGACTCGAAACCTGCGCTGTGAGCCGGCGCTGTTAGAGATCAAGGCCCTGGTACCCGAGGCGCGTTTGATCGTCATGCTGCGCGACCCCGCCGAAATGGTTCCGTCCTGGCACGCGCAGAAGCTCCACGAAAGGCAGGAAGTGGAAGGCGATTTGGAAAAGGCGTGGCGACTGGAAGCATCACGGCGCCAGGGTGAAAGCATACCGCCACGATTGAAGGCCACGGATGCCTTTGAGTATTCGCAAGTGGCGAGGTTGGGCACCCAGGTCGAGCGTTTGTTGCAGATTTTCCCCCGGGAACAGGTTCACGTCATCTTTATGGACGACCTGCGCCTTGATCCCCGGGGAGTCTATCTTAGGGCGCTGGAGTTTCTCGGGCTTTCCGATGACGGGCGGCAAGATTTCGAGGTTCATAATAAACGGAGAAATTCCCGAGGCGGTATTCTTTCCGCGGTCGGACTTCGTAAGTCGCGGTTACCGACAACCACCATCTCGCTTCAATTCGAGGACGAGTTAAGGCGGCATTTTGTGGGTGAGGTCGAGAAGTTGGAGCGAATCCTGGGACGCGATTTGCAGTCCTGGAAGCCGAGATGATCGCTTGGGCCTGCGGCGCTAATGAGGGACGTAGCGGGAGTAGTCCGGGTAGCGGCCTTGTTCGCGGGTGGGACGTGCTTTCCACCGCTTATAACTCCACAGCCAATACTCCGGTCGTTCACGGACAACATTTTCGCAAAGCGCGAGGCAGCGCTGGTTGATATCGTGTGCATTGGCATCCGCATCGGCGGTGACGGTATAGTTGACCTCGGGTCCGCAAGCGATTCGCATCCGTCCATTCGGCAGGGGATGGGAAACGAAGGGCACGATTGGCGCGCCGGTTCGCAAGGCCAGCCAACCAATGGCTGGTGTATTGGAAACCGACAACCCAAAGAAGTCGAGCCACTCCCCGCCGTGATGACGGGCGACGTATTGATCGATCAACAACGCAATGAATTCGCCGCGCTTCAGGGCCTTCAGTAGTTTCGCGGCGGCCCGATGATTGGGAATGATGCGGTTGCCCGACGCCGCGCGCAACTCACCCAGGATTTCTCCCAAGGCCGCGTTTGTCGTGGCGTCCTGCACCACGACCATCGGGATTTCAAAAAAACACATCACCAACCCCAGCAACTCCCAATCGCCGTAGTGCATGGTGATGCCGATGATGCCCTTGCCTTGTGCCTGGAGCTCACGCAGATGACGCAGGCTCTCCGGGTCGAACTCTACCATCTCTTCGACGAAAGCTTGCGTCAGTCGCGGTGCCCAGAACAAGCCGAGCAACGTAGCCACAAAATTCTGCACCGACACCCGCGCAATACGCTCTTTTTCCGCAGCGCTCTTGCTGTCGCCAAACGCGGTGTCGAGATTGGCGCGGGCGATGCGGCGTTCCCGTCGTAGAACATGATATGCCAGCCAGCCGAGCCCGTGGCTAAAGCGCAGCACCGTGCGTCGCGGAAACTTCGGTATCAACCAGGCAAGCGCCCGCAAAGCCCCGGCTTCGGCACGAAACCGGAGGCGTTTGAACGGAGAGATTTCTTGCGCCGCGCGTTTCATCGTCCCGGCCAAAGTATCTGGGCGATCGCGTCGCTGTCCAACTAATTTCAGTTGCGCATCGACAGCGTGGCTTACGGCAGACTGAGAAGTTTTTTGCCGTCGGGCGAGATCTTCGCGAAACTCCAGGGAGGATCGAAGACGACTTCGACATTGGCTTCACCGACGCCGGGCAATTCGAGCAACTTGCGCTGAACCTGGGCGGAGATTTGGGCGGAGAGGGGACAGCTTTGCGATGTCAGTGTCATTCTGACGTCAATGCGTGTGTCGCTGGCTTCCGCAATGGGTTCGAGGCGGACGTTATAAACGAGGCCGAGGTCAACGATGTTGCAGGGGAGTTCGGGATCGTAGCATTCCTTGAGCTTCGAAAAAACCTGCTGCTCAGTGAGGCTCATGACGCTTTCGCGAGTTGATCCATTACCGACTCCGCGCAAGTCACGAATGCCTGGGCCGGCTTGCTCTTCGGTTCGGCGACCACGATGGGGATGCCTTTGTCGCCGCAAATCCGAATGTCGGAGAACAGGGGAATCTCGCCGAGGAACGGCACGCCCATTTGCTCGGCTTCCCGTTTGCCGCCGCCGTGCCCGAAAATATCATCGTGCTCATTGCAGTGCGGGCAAACGTAGTAACTCATGTTCTCGACGATGCCGAGAATCTTCACGTTGACCTTCTCGAACATCGCGATGCCGCGCCGCGCGACTTCGAGCGCCACATCCTGCGGTGTGGTGACGATCACGCCACCGTCGAGAGCGATGGTTTGCGCGAGCGAAAGCTGCGCGTCGCCCGTGCCCGGCGGCAGGTCCACTACCAACACGTCCAGCTCGCCCCAGTTGACGGCGTGGCTGAACTGCTGGATCGCTTTCATGATCATCGGGCCGCGCCAGATGACGGGGGAATTGCCGTCCAGCAGGAACGCCATGCTCATCATCTTGAGCCCGAAATTCTCAACCGGATCGAGTTTTTCTCCGGACATCGTCGGGCGTTGCATTGCGCCCATCATCTTCGGCACACTTGGACCATAAATGTCCGCGTCCATCACGCCGATCTTCTGGCCAAGCTTGGTAAGCGCGCAAGCGAGGTTCACCGCCACGGTTGATTTGCCGACACCGCCTTTGCCGCTACCGACGGCCACGATGTGTTTCACGCCCACGATCTGCGGTCGCGCAGGGGCCGCGCCTGCGCCCGCCATCGGCACCTGGCCTTGTTGTGGCGGCTGTTGCGCGGTCATCTCAATTGATACGCGGCCGATGCCGGCGCATTGCTTGAGCGCGGCTTCCACGTCGTGCTGAATCTGCTGGGGAACGGCGGGGTCGCGCGTCATCACGTGCAACGCGAGGGACACGTCGTTCTGTTCGGTGATGCTGATCGACTTGACGATGCCGAAGCTGAGGATGTCGCGGCTGAAGCCGGGGAATTTTACCTGCTTGAGGGTTTCGCGAACCTGCTCCTCGGTGAGGGGATGCTGGACTTTACCAAACATGACGCCTCAGTTCAGCGCGGCCGTCGCCTTGGCGGGCGGAACGCTGTGTGGTTTGGGTTGAAGAAGATCGGCCATGGTCGTGCGGGCGAACACTTCGTTGACCCGGTTTTGCGCTTCGCTAAAGACGGCGCAAAGGGTGCACGTGCTCATCCGGGTATTCGAGACCACGCATTCGGGTTCTTCCGACACGCATTTCTGCAGGGCGAAAACGCCCTCGACGCATTGCAGCACCTGGAGCAGCGTGATTTCACCGGCCGGTTTGGCAAGACTAAAACCACCACCAGCACCGCGGTGCGAGCTGACAAAGCCGGTCTTTGCGAGCGACTGGAAAATCTTCGCGAGAAAACTCTTTGGAATGTCCTCCGCCTCGCTGATTTCATCGATCATGACCATGCGTTGGGGAGGCTGTTTGGCTAGGTACAGCAGCCCAATTACCGCGTATTCGCCTGCTCGCGTGACTTGCATGATTAAATCGGAGTAAGTTTGTCCTGTTTCCAAAGCCAATATAGGGAGCACCTCCAAAAAAGTCAACGCCCGCAGCCGCGAAAATCTTGCGAAAAGGCGCAAAAATTCTGCTACAGTGCGCCGGAGGCAACTAATGGCAAAATCGACAAAGCTTTCCAGAGGGAAGATTGAGCAAGGCTTGGCGAAACTGAGCGGATGGAAACGTGATCATACCGCGCTGACGAAGGAGTTCACGTTGAGCAGTTTTACCGGAGCGGCCAGATTCATCGCCAAGATCGCACCGATCGCAAATCGGATGGATCATCATCCGGATCTTCAGCTTCACCGCTACAAGCGCGTCAAGATCCTGCTCACGACCCACGACGCCGGCGGCATTACGCAGAAAGACTTTGATCTGGCCGCGAAGATCGACAAGCTGGCCCCGCCCGGAGCAGGGCGGGCATGAGCGCGCGGCGACTTGTCATCACGAAACACACCAGATCCCTCACCGTTTTCGATGGCGAAGAGGAAGTGCTGCGGATTCCCGCCGTCATGGGCAGGAATTCCGCGGACAAGCAACGCGAGGGCGACCTGGCGACGCCGGAAGGAGACTTTTACATCTGCTACAAGAATCCCGAAAGTAAGTATCATCGGTTTCTGGGCTTGAGCTATCCCAATGTCGAAGACGCCGAGCGCGGTCTGCGGGACAAGCTCATTTCGCCCGCCGAGTATCAGCAAATTCGCGACGCGATTGCCGGGAAAAAATGTCCGCCGTGGAAAACCGCGCTTGGCGGCGAAGTCGGCTTGCACGGTCCGTGTCCGAACGTTACCTGGACACATGGCTGCGTGGCGATGAATATTGAGCAAATCGAGCGTCTCTATGATCTCCTGGATATCGGGGATGAGGTAACGATTCTCCCGTAAGCGTTTCCCCTGTCCCATGAGTCAACGTTTCCTTGTTTACCCGATTCTGTTCCTTGCCATCACGCAACTGATACCGCTGCTGGGCGGCGAGCGGCGCTGGTATGCGGCGCAGATTTCGCAACTGTCGGTCACGCTGCTGGCTTGTTGCGGCGCAATTTATTTCAGCAAGGATTTTGTCTGGGTCCCGATCGCATGGGCGCTTTTCGGTGCCTTTGTTATCGCGCCCGCCGCGTTGACTTCTGTGGCTGCGGGGAAGGAACTGCGGGGGTATTGGCGTGGAGCGGCGCTATTCCGTCAATTGGCGGGACGTGTTGCCTGGGGGCAAAATGGACGATTGTACCGTCGTTATGCTGCGGCATTGCGCCTGGTAGCGCGCGGGCAGACAGACAAGGCGGTGCTGGCGCTCGACCAACTTGCCTCCCAACCGATGCCACTGATGATCTGTGGCATCGTGCGCATCTGGAAACTTTCGCTGCTTGTGACACTGCGGCAGTGGGATCAGGCTGTGGCGTTTTACGAAGGCGTTTACGATTGGGGTACGTTGGGACAGGCGACGCACGCGCGGTTGTTAGCGGCGCGTGCGCTGGCGGAGGTCGGCCAGATCGAACGCGCCCTGCGCAGTCTCCAATTCGTCGCGTTGTCACCACGAACAATCGGCGCGAGACAAATGCAACTCTGGGCCACGCGGGTTTGCGTGGCGGCGCTGGCCGGCGACACGGCAACCGTCGAATCCCTGTTGCGGCAACGCGAATACGCGCGTCGTTCCCGCGGGTTTGCGCGATTCGCGGCCTACTGGCGTGGACGGTGTGCGCTGGCGCGGGGCGATCGCGAGGCGGCGGTGGAGGGACTCACGCGCGCGCTGGAGTTGACACCACCGAAGAGTCGCTTATGGCGCGAGTCCATCACGCAGCATTTACAGCACGCCCAAACAGTGGAGATGCCGATGCATTGGGTTGCGCAAGACCCGGGCTACGCACACAATCAGGACTTACTGCAGCGCGCGGAGAAGGACACCGCGGTGTGGCGAGCTTTAATGTTCATGGGGCGACCCGAACCGGTCACGCTGGTGTTGTTGGTGATTCTGGCGGTAGTGTATTTGGTTGGTGATGTGTTCTTAAGCAGCAACCTGCAAGAGAGATTCCTGTTATGGGCCGGCAATAGTTCCGCGACGATCCAGGAAGGCGAGTGGTGGCGTGTTTTCACCGCGCTATTCCTGCACGCGAACTGGCTGCATCTGACGATGAACGGCGCCGGGCTATGGATTTTCGGGACGGCGGTGGAGAAGACGATGGGGCGCTGGAAGTCTCTGGTCGTGTTCCTCATGGCGGGTGCGCTCGGCAACCTGGCCAGCGCGTTCGTGGCGCACTACGACGTGGCGATCGGCGCGAGTGGCGGAATTTTTGGGGTGATTGGCGCCTTTACGGTTGTGGTGTGGCGGCTGCGGTCGCCCATGTATCATGCCCTGCGACGGCGACTGCTCGTGGTGCTGGCGTTGATGGTTGCCACGGATTTCACTATTGGCGGCCTCGAACCGCAAGTGGACAACCTCGCGCATGTGGGCGGGTTCGTGTCTGGTATCCTCATTGCGATGGTCTTGTACCGGCAGCCGAAGCACACCGCCTCGCTGTAAGAAGCATTGCGTGACAGAGACAATTCCAGTAATAGGGAAGTTGAACTTATGACGATGAAACCTGGCGGCAAGGATGTTTTTTGGATGGCCTTCGGTGCGGCGATGCTGTTGGCGGTCATGCTGGTCGTGCTGCATGTCCAGAAAGGCCAGAGCCCGGCCGACCAGCTCGCTTTCAAGGCAAAGAGAGTCGACTTGGTAGAACGGATGCGCCTGGCGCTGGCCTCGGCTTCCGAGGCCGAGAAGAGCGCGGTGATGGCCATCACCGACGAGGATTCACAGAAATATGCCGATCAAGCGCGCGCGGCCACAGCGGAGGTGAATCAGGGAAGCAAGGAACTGAGTGACCTCCTGCAGATGGGCGGCGTGGCTAACGAAAAGGAATTGCTGGCCCAATTCTCCAAGGTCTTTGCCGAGTTCCAGCACATCGATAGCGATCTCCTGGTCCTGGCGGTCAAGAACACCAACCTCAAAGCCTACAGCCTGGCCTTTGGCCCGGCTGCGGCCACGCTCCAGGAAATGGATACGGCGCTCTCCCATGTTGTGGAAAAAAGCGCCGTGGCCCCGGAGGCGAGGAACATTGCGTTGCTGGCCTTCGGGGCGCAAACCGCAGCGCTACGTGTCCAGGCACTGCTGGCGCCGCACATCGCGGAAGAGAGCGACCAGAAGATGGATGAGATGGAAGCGCGGATGACCAAAGAGGACCAAACGGTACGCAAGGATTTGGATGAATTGGCCAAACTGCCGATGTTCAGCGGAGACACCGACCTCGCGACAGCCACAGCGAGCTATGCCAACTTCAGCAAGCTCCGGACGCAAATCCTCGCGCTGTCCCGTGAGAACACCAACGTCCGGTCACTGGCCATCTCCCTGAACCAGAAACGCAAGGTGATGCTCGTGTGTCAGGACGCATTAGCCGCCCTGCAACAGGCCATTCTGCAGGAACATATCGACGGCGTGAACTACGGCCCTCCGTCCAATCCCCGCTAGTGGCAGGGAAGAGCCCGCCCTACTCTTCACAAAATCGGCGCAAGAGCGCATTAACGAAACCAAACTTGGAAATGGAGACAGCCTTGTCGAGTTCGTCCTGCTCTTTCAACTCGATTTTACGCAGAATCGGACCGTACTTGTCCACATCCTGGTTGAGGCAGTCTTTCCACCCATCGACCAACATCTCCACTTTTTGCAACTGGTCTTTGTCGGCCCAAATGCCGCCGCACTCCGGGCACTTGTGCAAAATGATTCCACTCGTGTCGCCGTAGTTGAAATGCTCCATCGGCACCGTTTCACATTGCGGACAATTCAACTCGTCGTGGTCACAATTTTCCGCGGTAAAGATCTCTTTATTAAGCGCGTCCAGCGAAGCAATCTCCTTCGACGTGAAAGCTTCGTCGTGATGCTCGACGAGTTGCTGGAGTTCGCCCGCCGCCAACCATTCCCCTTTGCAGCCGTCACAAACCTCGACCTGCACGCCGTCATCATTTACCGGAGCGAGAGGGGAGCTGCATCGTGGGCATTTCATAATTGACGGAGGGTAGAAGTCGTCCGCAGCCCTGTCAATTGGAATCAGAAATCGCCAGGCCCGCGCCGCGACCACTACGGCCTCGAAATATCGATGCGATAGAATTCCTGCGGACTAATGGCGTTCGTGTCAACGATCATGACCTGATTACCATTCGTGAAGGGACCGGAATAAGACGGAAGCGGCGACCAGGCCCCGTTGACCAGATCGGTGCTGAACTGTGGCACATACGTGCAGCCGGATCCGAGCGGGGTGAACATCAAGTCTTGCGCGACCTGGTTGGTGTCGGTCGCAATCTGCAGGGAGAAGATCGACGTGGGATCGGTCGGATTTAACCCGGCCACATACTTGAACAGGTTATTCTGGCCGGTCCCATCAAAGTCACATGTCGCGCAGGTGGTGGCACCGGTTGCGGAGGGGGTTCCAAAATACTGCGAACGCCACCAGTTCGCGATCCCGTCGCCGACGCTGTCGGTGTCATAGATCTGTGCGACCTGGTTGGGAGAGTAAGCGCTGCCGTAAATTCGCACATCATCGATGGTTCCGGCGAAGGACGTGAGCACGCTGCCGGACGGCTTGTCGCCGATGGCGAGCGGGTCGGTCGTGATCGCGAGCGGACCACTGGCGGGCTGCTGCCCGGCGAGTTGCCCGTCGACATACATACTGATTAACGACCCGTCGTACGTGCCGGCCACGTGATGCCAGACCCCCGCGGACGGCGGAGTGATCGACAAATTGCCGCCGGTCACGCCAGCCAGGAGAAATTCGAGCGAGCCTGAATTGTTGATGAAGAGCGCGTATTGATTGTCCGACTTGCCCTTCTCGATGATGCGGGGAGTGTTGAACCAATACTGCGCATTGACCCACGCGGCGATGGTGATGTTCTGCACCGGGTTTAGCGAGGCGGCGTTGGTCACCGACACCTGGGTCGATTCGCCATCGAACGACAAGGCGCCATTGATCATGCCGCTGGTCCAGCCGCCGCCGCCCAGGACCACGGTGCCGGTGTTCGTGTTACCGGAATAATCGTTGGCGATGGCGCCGGTACCTTCATCGAATGTCCAATACGCCAACAAATTGGTCGCGCTGGTCGCGGGCAGCGTGATGGCGCAGGAGGACACGGAATCAGCAGAAATTCCCCCGAGATTGTTGGTCGCGGCAATCGTGTAACAGTACGTCGTGCCCACTGACAGGCCGGTGTCCGCATAAAAATTCGTGGCGGTCGTGGCGATTTGCGATCCAGCGCGCTTGACAATATATCCCGTAGCACCGCCCGAGCCGAGCCAGGTGATGTTGATCTGGTTCGTGCCGGCGGCTGCGGCGAAGACATCCTGCGGGGTCGAAGGCGCCCCGGGCACATTCTGCGACATGATCAGGACGCTGTACGGAGCGATGGAAATCGTGGCGGTGTTGACGGACACGGTGGTGGAGACGCTGCCGTAGTTGCCGTAGTCGGTGCCGTACTTGGTGAAATCGCTGTTGAGCTGCGTGTACCAAACGCCGGTATGCGGGAAGCCGCTGATGTTGTACGCCGGCCAGTTCGTGTTGCCGAAGTTGCATATCACAATGACGTCGTCCCCCACGTTGCCGCTGTTCCAACGGCGGTAGGCGATCAGCTTGCTCGTGGAGTCCTGCCAAATGGTGGACGTATGCGTGCCCATCAAGCCCGAGGACCGGCCGTCGAGATTTCGGCGCAGGCGGATGAGATCCGAGTACAGCGAGACGACCGTGCTCCACGTGTTGGTCAACGACCAGGTGATGGGAATGACCGCGCCGAACTGGCTGGTGGTCAGCATCTCCTGGCCCTGCAAAAGCATGGGAATTTGGGAAGTGGTCAGTGCCAGCGCCGCACCCATTGTGGAACGTTTGCGTGCGAAGTAGCCCGTCGGAGCGCCGCTATTGATCCTCACCGGCATCCGCTGGGCGCCCGAACCGTTCCCGTCCCCGCATTGGTCGTGGTCTTCGGTGAAGACAACATTATTCCAGACACCCAAATTGACCGCCGAACTGATCGAGCCCATGTTTCGTGAGGCGTCACTCGAGGCGGTCAGTTGTGGCATGACGTTGTTGAAGAAAGCGTTGCCGTTCCAGTTGGCGTCGAATCCGTTGGCCCCGGTCTGGTTGTTCGGATTGTCTTCGCCGATGTTGATCTTGCCCCCCGGTTGGGAGTGGATCAGACCCGCGCAGTCAGCCATCAGGTTTATCCCGGAAGTCAGAGTGTCGCCGCAGGGATAGTCGCCCTCGATTTCCCCGACCGAGTCCCAGCGGAACCCGTCGACGTGGCATTCAGTCAGCCACATGGTGATATTGTCCTTGATGTATTGATAGACCTGCGTCGTGTCGTAGTCAGGCCTAGGTCCCCACGTTTGGGCGAAACCCCGGCAGGAATCCTGGTAAAAATAAATCCCGCCGTATCCACCGGAAGACGAACCATCAAATTGCCACACGCTGTGGTACAGATCCCCATAACCATTGGAAGCACTGTTGCCGCCCCAGTGGTTGTGGACGGTGTCGAGAATGACCGCGATGCCCAGTTTATGTGCCGTCTGGACGAAGCTCTTGAACGCATCCGGCCCGCCATAAGCGTCCTCGGCAGCGAACGGGTCAGCGGGGTTGTAGCCCCAACTGAAATCGCCGGGAAAATCCGCGATCGGCATAACTTCCACGGCGTTGACCCCGAGCTGTTGCAGAAAAGCCAGCCGGTTGGTCGCATCGTAAAACGTACCGGCATTCGCCGGCGAATTCGGATCGTTAAACGACCCGATACACAATTCGTAGATCACCGTGTTGCTCAGGCCGGCGGTGCTGAAGTTGTCGCCCGCCCAGTTGAAATTGGTCGTATTGTAAATGATGCTGTTGCCGGCCGAATTGGACACCTTGCGGCTGCGGGGATCCTGCTTCGTGATGTTGGTGCTGACCGTGGAATTGGAGATGTAGTATTGGTATGAGTGCCCGTTTAGCGCTCCGGCCACGTCGGCGGACCAATTACCGTTGCCTTCCGAGAAGAGCGGTGTCGCGGACGTGGAGAAGCCGTTCCAGGTGCCTTCCACATGCATCGCGGTCGCGTTCGGCGCCCAGACGCGGAACGTGGTGCCGGCTGTGCTGTAACCGGTGTTGGCGGCGTTGTCGGTGGCAACGCCGGGGGAAATGATCGTGTTGTTGAAGTAGGCATTATTGTTCGTGCCGCTGCCGGCGTTGAAGTCGAACAATCTCACATTGGTGATCGTCTGGCCGCCGGCCGGGTTCAGCAAACTACCGGTATAGGTCGTGGTCGTTCCCACGCCCGCCGAACCGCCGGCGGTGTAGGTGAGGACGCTCACCGAATACGTGGTGGGGGAGGTGAGCGAAAAAGTCAGCCGCATGCCGTCGCGCGTAAAATTCGGCAGCGCGGGGCCGCTGACCGTCGACGCATTGATCGTGTAGGTATTGGAACCGCCCGTGAAAAAGTACTGCCAAACAGGTTGGGCGGAACTGTTCTCCAGCGAAAAACCAACGCTGCCGCCCGAGGCGATATTTCCGTTGTCCATGTCGATCTGGAAAGTCTGGCCGGTGGTCAACGCGCTGGAGAACGGACGGGTCGCGTTGGCGACGGCGCCGTTCAACGCCGTCATGCCCCAGGCAGCGCCGCCGTTATTGATGTCGTTACCGCCGTTCCCCGGTGATCCCCCGCTATCATTCAGGGTCGAGGTCTGGATGTAATAGAAAACGTTGCCGTTGTTCGTGGTGGGATTGAATTGCCAGGCTCCAAAACCGCTGCCGGCGCTACTGCTGTTGGTCCAGAGGCCGGTGTAGGGAATCGAGCCCATCCCCGGCTGGCTTGATACTCCCGTGGCGAAAGAGGAAAGCGGTTTACCAATGGCTGCCAAAAAAAGCAGACAAACAAGCGATCGGGAGATTCTCCCTCGGCGATAATTCATATGCGGTTCCACGTACGCCCTACTAAATACCTGCCGTTTGGGATCACATTCCCCCGCCACTGCCCCCCACAACACGGTGGGGTCGGCTGAAATCCCCGTACACAAACTATTCTGCATTAGATTCTGCCAGAATGCAAGCTGGAAAACCATGCGGCCCTGCAATCAGGGGGATGTAGCCACGGCTCTGTGAGCCGTGTCGAGTTTCGCACCGGGGAGCGCGCCTCATAGAGGCGCGGCTACACCACCCACAAAGGACTGTGGCATCCATTGAAACCAAAAAGGCCGAAAATGTAGATCGATAGGCCGAGAAACGGACAAATCGGAATTGACATCCATCCTGAGTTTTTGTATTTGGGAAGAGGATGACGCGGTGACGCGTCCATGTTCGGCTGAGCGTAAGCAACGGGTTTGGATTGTAGATTTCCAAGAGGGACGGATTGTTTGTTGGTTGCGAAGTCTAAGTAAAGCGTTTTTACTTTACTTCCAATTCGGTTTGTGATTAATTCCAAGCAGTGGCATTGGACGGAGATCCGACAGGCAAGATGCGAAATAACCCGTACGTCATTCTTCGCGGAAGAACGGCTAGAAGTGCCGCCTTCACGCTGATCGAACTTCTCGTTGTCATTGCCATCATTGGCATTCTCGCCGCGATGCTTCTGCCGGCTCTTAATAAGGCCCGGGAAAAGGGGAGACGTGCCACTTGCATTGGTAATCTCCGACAAATCGGCCAGGGAATGATCATGTACTCGGACGACTTCAATAGTTGGTTCCCCACAGCGACCGGTGTTGGCGGAAACGAAGAGACAACTCCCATGTTGAATAACGAGGTTGGGATAGGAGGAGGTGCCGCTCAAAATGTGGGAGGCTTCACCTGCTTCGCCCGATACCTGGTGAAGCACCACTATCTTGCCGACCCCGGAGTGTTTGTCTGCCCCAGTGACAGGGTCACGGGTCAGGGCAACAACATACCCGTCTCTGTAGCGGCAACGTGGCAGACTATGAAGTGGAATAATATCAGTTACTTCTACATCGTAAAACTGGGCACCCTCCTGCCACCGAAGGGATCCAGTACCGGAAATATTTACATGTTGGCCGGGGATCGAGCCAACGCGTCGGGCACCTCGACTGAAATCTCGACCTCAGTCGACAATCACGGCGCCGAAGGGCGTAATCTCCTTTATACTGATAGTCATGTTGAATGGTTCAATGGTCCAGATGTGGGTGGCCTGTACAAACTAATCCAACAAGATTGGGGAGAATTTAACGTAGATGGTCCGCCGTTGAATCCGCCTCAGACTCTCGGTCAGCAAGATAATTGGTAGATGTTCATTTTCTGGATATGGCACACACCATGAAACATAACTTACCCAAATCAAATTTCGGCTGTTTCGGCATAGGGCATGAAAAGGTGGACGGAGGTTTGACAGGCAAGATGCAAAAAAATCCGGACGTTGTTCTTCACGGAAGAGTGGCAAAAAGTGCCGCCTTCACGCTCATCGAACTTCTCGTCGTCATCGCCATCATCGGCATTCTCGCGGCGATGCTCCTGCCCGCTCTCAATAAGGCCCGGGAAAAGGGGAGACGGTCCGCTTGCTTGAGCAATCTCAAACAGATTGGCCAGGGAATGATCATGTACGCAGACGACTACGATGGTTGGTTCCCAAGCTCCTCTCCTGTCAACGACGAATCAGGTTCGCCACTGTTTAAAAACGATGTCGGGATCGGCGGGGGAGCTGCTCAAAACGTGGGAGGATTTACGTCTGTCGCCCGACTCCTCGTGAAGCACCACTATATTGGCAACACCGCAGTTTTTGTCTGTCCGAGTCACAAGATTATCGGCTCAATGGTTACGCACCCGGTTTCTGTCGCGGCAACCTGGCAGACTCTACTCTGGTACAACGTCAGCTACTTCTACATTGTAAAGTTGGGCGTCAAATTGCCCGTGAAGGGATCCAGCACCGGCAATATCTACATGCTCTGCGCAGATCGATCAAACGCCGCGAGCGGGTCGAACACTCCCGACGTGGACTCGACCTCCGCCCACGGAACCGACGGGCGCAACGTTCTCTACACCGACGACCATGTCGAATGGGTACCTTATCCATGCGTCAGTGACACGTCGCCAACTTGCCCCTGCCACGGCGACACCAACCCTCTCAATCTTTATCACATCATGCAAACGGATTGGGGCGAGTACGGGAACGATCCCGCAAACCAATCGCCGCAGACCCTAGGTCAGACAGATGGCATTTAATATCGCCTCAGACTCTCGGCCGGGAAGATAGCTGGTAGAACTTCTGGATTCCTTGTCCTCACGGGAATTTGTTTGCGCTAGAATTACGGAATCTCTGCAGTCCTAGGCGGCCGCTGACCCCAAACCACGCCACGTCCGAAGAGCCTCATCTGCTCAAAGAGAGTTCTCTCCCAGCCCAGAAAAGTGTTGACACTGCGCCACAGAAACGGTACCAGCTACATCGACGTTTGGAGCGTTTTGCACGGAGCAGCAAAACGATAACGTCAGGCGAAAGCGGCGAGTTTAATGTTCAAAGGCGAGGGATCAATTCTATGAGAAGCATTCTATTTGTTACATCCATCGCGGCACTGTCATTGTTGACGACTTCTGTTCGCGCCGGACTGCCGGATGTGGTTGCGTACGACAACGGCGATCTTTATCCCGGCAATCCGGATCACGGCTGGCCGGCAAACAATGGCGGGTTTGGCTACGGCGCCTGGACCCCGTTGGCCGACACAGGCGGTGGCGGCACCTACATGGAAGGCGTTGGGGTGAACAATCGCCAAGTGGAAGGGAATTACTCCTTCGCGCTGTACGCTGGCACTGGGAGCTATGACATTTCGCGTCCGTTGGCAACAAACATCACGGGTGTTGGCGAATTCGATGTTCTCACGCGGTTTGATCTTGCGGGCGCCGGGCCGAACCTGGTGAACATTCGCACGGGCAATACCCTCACCTCCTTCGGTGCCGGTGAGTTGCTATCGTTTGGCATTGTGAACGGCAATGAACTCAGCTACACCGACGGCACAGGCTTCCATCTGATTTCCTCTGGCGAGGCGCGGGGCGATGTCTGGTCATGGGCTGTGAACTTTGATTCGACGGCGGGAACGTACTCAGCGACCGTGACGAACATTGGCGGCGGTTTCGCTACGACCTTCAGCGGCACCTTGGAAACCAACAGTGTCAGCGTTGGCTCCTTTGCCGTGATTAACTCCAGCACCGGCAACAATAACAACCTGATTTTCGATACGCCGACATTCAGCATTGTTCCCGAGCCCTCCTCGGTCGCGCTCGTGGGAATCAGTTTGTTTGGGATGCTGGCCCTGCGCCGACGCAAAGCCTGAGCGAGTTGATCCGATAGTTTGATATTCGAACGAGCCCCACAAAGTTGTGGGGCTCGTTTTTTTGGGAATGGGGGCACGGTAACCAGGCGTAAAACGGCTCTCATCCCCACGAAAGCAGTGCCAACTTGCCCTACATGGCCGGTTCGAGGGATGAAAATTGCCAAAAAGGTGTTGACACCCGAATGCGAAACCGTTATACGAGAGACTGACGTTTGGAGCGTTTTACCAACGGGTGAAACGAAACGTCAAAGACGGGCGAGTTAAACAACCTATGGCGAGGGAGAGCGATATGCAGAAGCATTCGAGATCTATTCTAATTGCGAGTTCTATTGTGGTGTCAGCTGTGCTGGCAACATCATCTGTTCGCGCTCAAAATCTTAACGGAACTTTGAGTGGCTTCTATGGCAGCCCCTTGGCTGTCCAAACCATCAATACCGGTTTCGGCAACAGTCCCGGAGGCGGAGATGCCACGGCCGGCTCCGAGTTGGATGCTGGATACGGCACGATTTCCAGTGGGAATCTGTACCTGTTCCTTTCGGGTGACTTTGAAAACAACGGTAACCATCTCAATATATTCATCGGCTCGTCCGGTGTGCCCGGCCAGAATACATTGAACATCGGTTCGTCCACAGAAGCCGCTATGAACGGCTCCGTGTTCAGTCCGGGCTTCAGCCCGAACTACATGATCGATGTCAACGACTTCTCTGGCACCGCGTACACTGACGGATTCAGTCTTCCGAACGGCGGGACCGCTTCTCAGGCATTCCTTGGCGGTGTCCCCTCCCAAGCCAGCGGCGTCTATAGCAACTGGAACCTGGGTCCTTTCAGCCTCGCGCTGAATAACACGCACACCAGCACGATGGGAGCGGCTAATGCAGCGTTGAGTGGTGCCACGAGCGGTGCCAACACGACCACTGGAATCGAATTGACCATCCCGCTTGCGACGATCGGGAGTCCCTCCGGCGCGGTCATGGTGATGGCCGACATTAACGGTGGCGGCGATGGCTACCTTTCCAACCAGTTCCTGCCGGGTTTGGCAGTCGGAACGGCCAACGTCGGTGGCGGTGGGCCGTACACGGGCGGCAGTTCGTCCCAGTTTAACTTCGGCAGCACGGCCGGTGAATATTTCACTGTGGTACCTGAACCTTCCACGATCGGTCTGGTCGTGATCGGATTGCTCGGCGCAGTGGGTCTCCGCCGTCGCAAGTAATAATAATTCGCTCGATCATCCGAGCATTCCGACGAGCCCCGCAGAGTTGCGGGGCTCGTTGCTTTTGCAGGGTGTATTTGTGGCTGTATTTCTGACCCCTAAGAGATAAATAGGCGCCAATCGGAGGCCCATCAATCAACGGCTGGCACAGCAAGGTTTTTAAGGCGTTTAGTAGTTGACAACACCTCGGCGGATATGATAGGGATAAGTGGTAAAGCGTTTCGATTGATTTGGTAGTGTTGCGTGCTAAACCGGCGAGAGATAGAGAATAGGAGCCCAAGTGTTATGAAATCCACCTTTGCATTTTTTGTTGCGGCCTTGTTGGCAATTCCCACCATCACGACGGCGCAGATCGTCATCGATGGCTCGGCGGACGCGCAGTACGGCGCCCCCGTGGCATCCCAGCAGCTCGGCACGTCGACCTTCAAGAACACGGAGACGAATCTTGACGCCGCCAACGGCTCGGAGCTGGATGCGGCTTACGGAACCATTTCAAACGGCGTATTGTATTTGGTACTCGCGGGGAACCTGGATTCCGGCGGCACCGACTCGAGCGGCAATGCGTTCGACAAACTCAATATCTTTTTCATGACCGGGCCCGGCGGAGATCACACACTCGGGACGAATTACAACGGCAACGCTGATTTCGGTCACATTAACAATATGGGAGTCGGCGGCAATAACTCGATGGACGGCAATCCCGGTTTGACATTTGATACCGGATTCGCGGCGAACTATTGGATCGGGGTGACTGTCGGCGGCGCGGGCGTCGGCCCGACGTTTTACGTGAACCGCGAAGTGATTTGCTCCAACTGCGATGGCGAATTCCTGGGAAACTCCAGCCCGAGCAACACTCCCCCCGGCAATATTATGGTGGATCCTGTATTCGGCGTTCGCGCGGCCCTCAATAACAGCAATACGAATGGCGTCCAAATGGATCTCTCCGGCTGTGAAGTGAATGGCGCGCCTTTTAACCCGCAAAACGTCAAGACCGGCGTCGAACTGGCCATCCCGCTATCGGCCATCGGCAGTCCGACCGGGTCGGTCTCCGTCTGCGCGTTCATCACGGACGATCAGTATGCCAGCATGTACAACCAGGTCCTCGCTCCCATCAATGGTGGTCCGTCGGAGTGTCAGGGCAGTTTCGGCTCGGCGGATGCAGTCGACTTCAGCACGCTTCCCGGGACGCACACCTTTACGTTTACAGTCCCACCGTGCAATAGTTTCCCGCTCAGTCCCACGGCCGTTGAGTTCACCAGCAGTGGCGGGTCGAGTAACGTGACCGTGGTTGATTCGGGCGCCTGCTCGTGGAACGCGACCAGCAATGTGCCCTGGGTCACGATTACCAGCGGCTCCAGCGGTGTTGGCAATGGTACCATCACCTATTCCGTGGCTTCGAATACAACGGTCGATGCGCGGACAGCAAGCATCACCGTTTCCGGGCAGTTCGCGACGGCGAGCATGAACATTACCGAGGACGGCAAGATTCTGCCTCCGTTTGGTAGCATTGTCGTCGATGGTATCGCCGAATCGGCCTATGGTTGCCCGATAGCCATACAGCAGCTCGGCACCGGATTCGGTAAGAATCTCTCGACAAACCTCAATAACAATGGTGGCGGCGCCCAAGGTGGCGGTTCCGAGCTGGATGCGGCCTACGGACTGGTTGCGAACAATGTTCTCTTCCTCACCTTGGCGGGAAATCTGCAGAACAACGGCAACGAAGTGATGATTTTCTTCATGACCGGTCCCGGCGGACAAAACACGCTTACCAATGTTAACCCCAACATTGGGAACCTGAATAGCTCGGGCTCGACGACCAATGGCACGGGGCCCGGTCTTACCTTCGATCCCGGCTTCGCTCCTAATTATTGGATTGGCGTGAACGCTGCTGGTGCAACGTTCTTTGTTGACTACGCCCAGTTGTGGCCCGGTGGCACCAACGCCCTCGGCGTTGCTACCAATGGCTATTTCCTGGGTTCGACCACTACGACCAACGGCACGCTTGCGACCGGCAGCAATCCATTCCTTATTCAGGCCACCCTCAATGATAGCAATACGAATGGTGTCTCCGGCGATTCATGCACTACGAATGCCGCGGGCGCGCAGCAAACCATAGCCGCAGCGCAGGTCAGGTCGGGTATGGAATTCGCCATCCCGCTCGGAGCAATCGGCAGCCCCACGGGTGCGATTGCCATCTGTGCGTACATCACCGGCGGAAGCCCCCATACGTACCTATCCAACCAATTCCTTGGCCCGATTGGCAGCAATAGTCCGTCCATGACGGTCTGCCAGACCGACTTGGGCAATGTCACGAACTCCAGCGCCATCAACTTTGGCAACCTCCCCGGGCAACATTTCTTCCTCGTCGGCCCGGAGATGCGCGTTACGAAGATTGCGGTTTCCAACAGCAACGCTACCGTGGTGTATCAGACGGAAGCCAATACGAACCTGTTGTATCGCGTGGAACGCGCGTCGGGTAACTACTCGACCAACTTGGTTTGGACTCCGCTCTCGGGCTTCATCCCCGGCACGGGTGGGGTTCTCACACAAACTGATCTCAGTGTGACTTCCAAGACGAACGTGTATTATCGCGTCCGCCAGTCTCCGAACTGCCAATAAGTAAGTTGGTGCAGCAATTCTATTGATGACGGGAAAGTGGATCTGCAAGGGAACTCTTGCAGATCACCGACTGGGCCTGTGACCAGCAGGCCAAGTTGGTATCTCTTGTTGTAAACTGATTCTGATGACCGGAGACCCTGACAACCATTCTCAGTTGGAGAAAGAGCGCCGGAGTCTTGCCAGTCTCCCGAAGATCATTGGCTCCTCCTCGACGACAACGGTGGGCCCGCCGACTCGCCGACGGATGTCCGCGGAACACCGGCAGCGATTGTCGAAGTCCATGAAAGCATGGGCAAGGAGAAGACAAGCGCAAGCCGGTCAGTGAACCCGTGTAGACGGGACTTGTTTGCAACCCCAACCACTGCTAATAATCCTCAACGGCGCGGACGTGGCGGAATTGGCAGACGCGCAGGTCTTAGGAGCCTGTGGAGAAATCCGTGTGGGTTCGAGTCCCTCCGTCCGCACTCTCCTTCGCCTTTTGGCCCGCACCGGGCAAAGCAATCTTCCAAATCAATTCTCACAGTACTCCGGGGAACGCCAGTACCCGTTCGATTTTGGGTCTTGCAGTCGGGTGGGGATTTGCTATTTTCCTCCTTGTCTCCAACGGAAGCGAGCGTAGCTCAGTCTGGTAGAGCGTCACGTTGCCAACGTGAATGTCGAGGGTTCAAATCCCTTCGCTCGCTCCATTTTCATCTATAGTCAGCAAAGGAGGTCAGCATGGATTCCGGTATCATTCTCTTGCTGTTGCTGCTGCTTCTACTCGTCATTGGCGGGCCCATCGCCCTATTTGTCTGGATTGGGACCAAAGCCTCGCGCGCAGACCGTGGTGTGCGCGATCTTGGGATCCGCCTTGAATCCCTGAGTTTTGAACTACGCGAACTTCGGAATGAACTCCGGGGCCGTGGGCCAGTCAGCACTACGCAACCTCCTGCCGCCATTCCATCATCGGAAGCGGTGACGCCGCCGTTCGCCCCGCCGATCCGGGCCGCAACCATGCCACCTCCACTGGGGAAGCGTCCGCTACAAGCCGTACCTCCCCGTGTATCCGAAGTAGAAGAGACAACGTCTGCGTCGCCACCCATTGCTCCACCGCCATCGGCTTCCGAAGATTTCCCTCCGGTGAGTGTGCAACCCGCAGCCTCTCCGGCTCGTGCCAGCTTACCGTCGATCAATTGGGAGCAGTTCATGGGGGTGAAGTTGTTCGCGTGGATCGGGGGTCTGGCGCTGTTCCTCGGTCTCGCATTTTTTGTGAAATACTCTTTCGACAACAATCTGGTGAGCCCGGAAATACGTGTGGCGATCGGGTATGCCCTCGGCGTGGGTCTGCTCGTCGGCGGCCTGGTGCTGGCAAAGCGTGACTTTTCCGTACTCGGCCAGACCTTGTGCGCAACGGGCGTGCTGGCGCTATACGCAAACATCTTTGCCTCACACGCCTACTACCACTTTATTGGCGTCCTCCCGGCGTTCGCGCTGATGGTGTTGGTAACGGCGGTGGCTTTCCTGCTGGCGGTCCGGCTTGATGCGCAGGTGGTGGCGATTCTCGGGTTGCTGGGCGGTTTCCTGACACCGATCCTGCTTTCGACCGGTCAGGACAATCCGCAAGGCCTTTTCGGTTATCTTGCGCTGCTCGACGCCGGCCTTATTGCCGTGGTCACACGCAAGCGCTGGAATTATCTCGTCCTGCTCGCCGCAGCGGGCACGCTGTTGATGCAGATCGCCTGGACCGTCAAGTTCTTCGCCGTAACAAAGGTGTTTATCGCGATGACCGTCTTTCTTGGGTTCGAAGCGCTCTTCCTGCTGGCGTTCGTGGTGACCGATCGTGAGGACCCGTGGATCACCGCCTCGACCATCGGCATGGCATTCGCCCCGCTGGCGTTCACGCTCTTTTTACTTACGTATGAATCGCTTGGTGCCAGGCCCTGGATCCTCTTCACCTTCGTGCTCGTGGCGGATCTCGGACTGCTGACGCTGACACTATTGCGGAATGCATTGGCGCCCGCGCATCTCGCGGCAGGCCTCGCCGCGTTCTTCCTGTTGTCGATCTGGACGGTCAGCTATGTGTCAGGCGCATTGCTGAATTGGGCGCTGGGCTTCTACCTGCTGTTTGCCATCCTGCACACCGCCTTTCCCATCGTGTTGCAACGCTTACGTCCCGGAGCCACGCCGGTGTGGTGGGGACATCTATTCCCTTTGATCGCCTTGGCGCTCGTCATGATTCCCGTGATGAAATTGCCGGATCTGGGTTGGCTGGTGTGGTTGTGCGTCCTGGCGCTGGATGTCGTCGTGTTCGCGCTGGCGCTCGTGACAGCTTCGGTGCTGGCGATCATCGGCGCACTGGTGCTGACGCTGGGGGCAACCGTGGTGTGGTTGTTCAAGGTGCCTGCGGTGGCGAGTGGCGTGCCGGACCTGTTAGTGCTGATCGGCGGATTCGCGCTGGTGTTCTTTGCCGTCGGGGTCTTTGCGGCTCGACGAATGGCGCTCAAACCGGCGGGAAGTGGTGTGAGCTTGCCCGAGTTTCCCTCGCTGCCGTTTTTGTCCGACAATGTGCAGGCGCAGATCCCGGCGCTCTCCGCCATCCTGCCATTTCTGCTGCTGATCATGGTGATCTTGCGGATGCCGTTGACGAACCCATCACCCGTATTTGGATTGGCGATGCTATTGGTGGTCTTGCTCCTTGGTGTGGCGCGGTGGACAGGGGCGGAATGGCTCACGGCCATTGGCCTCGTGTGCAGTGTCGCATTGGAATTCGCGTGGCATCAATCGCGATTCAAGGTGGAAGCCCCCGTGATGCCACTGATGTGGTATCTGGCGTTCATCGCCGTGTTCACGATCTTCCCGTTTATTTTCCGGAAGGAATTGGAGAACTCCGTCGTGCCGTGGGCGGTATCGGCGCTGGCCGGGCCGGCGCACTTTACGTTGGTTTATTGGCTGGTGAAAGCGGCCTGGCCGAATCCGATGATGGGATTGTTGCCGGCGGGGTTTGCATTGCCGCCGTTGATCGGACTTTTGCTGCTCCTGCGTGTTCAGGGCGCGCATCGCCTGGCGTTGCTGGCGTGGTTCGGCGGGGCCACATTGTTTTTCATTACGCTGATTTTTCCAATTCAGTTCGACCGACAATGGATCACCATTGGCTGGGCGCTGGAAGGGACGGCGTTACTCTGGCTTTTCCATCGCGTGCCGCATCCCGGGCTGCGATTGGTTGGTGTGGGATTGTTGTGCGCGGCATTTGCGCGGCTGGCTCTGAATCCCGCGGTGCTGGAGTATCACACACGTAGCGCGACACCGATCTTCAATTGGTATCTTTATGCTTATGGCATCACAGTCATCTGTCTTTTCGTGGGCTCGCGATTACTTGCGCCGCCACGGCAAGAAGTGCTGGGCGGCAATGCCCGGGCCTTGCTCGCTACATTAGGCACCGTACTGGCCTTTCTATTGTTGAACATCGAAATTGCTGACAAATTCACAAGCCCAGGCGCGTATGTGAAAGTTTTCGATTTCTCCGCCGACTTCACCCGCGATATGACGTACTCGGTGGCTTGGGCGCTGTTCGGTTTAACTCTATTGGTTTTCGGTATCGCGAAGAAACTGCGGGCAGTGCGCTACGCCAGTTTGGCGTTGATCGGCGTCACCTTGCTGAAACTCTTCTTCCACGATCTGGGTCAGTTGGAGCAATTACAGCGCATCGGCGCATTCGTTGGGGTGGCGGTCGTCCTGTTGGTGTCGTCGTTTCTGTACCAACGGTTCGTGACGGCGGAAGTGAAGGCAGAATGAGAACGCTTTTTGTCTATTTCCTGACCGCGCTCGCGGCTTTCGGCGAGTTACCGGCCGACTGGAAAAACGCGCAACAATTTGACGTGGCGCGCACGGGACTGATCAGATTGAATTTGCCGGCGGAAACCCTCAATGCGGCGCGATCGGGGCTGGAAGATTTGCGCATATTCGACACCGCGGGCCGGGAAGTGCCGTACCTCATCGAGCGCCCGGCCCGGGGCACGGCGGCGATACTCAGCCCCAAAAAATTCACGGTTGACCTGAGCGGACAGGCCACCGTTATCACATTGGAGACCGGTTCGTCGCAGATACTCAATTCCCTGACACTCGAAACTCCTGCCAGTGGATTTATCAAGGCCGTCACGGTCGAAGGCTCAACCGATCAGCACACGTGGCGACCGCTGGCCAGTGGACAGCCGATTTTTCGGCAATCGAATGGCGCGAACCAGTTATGGGTCGAGTTTCCAGAAAGTTCGTGGTCCTTCCTGCGGGTGACGGTGGATGATCGCCGCGCGGAAGCGATCCCATTCACCGGCGCGAAGCTGCATGCCGTGACGGAAATGGCGGCGCCCAGCGAATCCTTGCCGGTCGCGATCACGGATCGTATCGAAAGCGAGGGGCAGACGCGGTTGACACTGGACCTTGGCGCGGCCCATCTGACGCTCGCATCCTTGCGCTTTGAGACCGCTGACCCGCTGTTCACGCGGAACGTGACAGTGTCGGCGCGGCAAGTTGCGGAAAACGCCATCACCGAGCGCGTATTGGCCCGCGACGCAATTTACCGGGTGGATATTGAAGGCTTCAAACGCGCGGAACGGCTGGACGTGCCGCTCGATCTCGCGGTGGAAGGGCGTGAATTGCTGGTCCTGATTGATAATGCTGACAGCCAGCCGTTGCAGATTTCCGGGGTGCGGGCAACGCGGCGACCGGTGTTCGCCGTGTTTTTGGCGCAGCAAGCCGGCTCCTACCAGGTGATGACCGGCAATCCGCGTTGCGCCGCACCGCGCTACGATCTGACGGGCCTGCGTGGCACGCTCGCCTCGGCGCCGAGTGTCCCGATTGCAGCCTTGTCGCTCAGTACACTGGTGGCCAACCCGGCGTACCACCCCACCGAATCGCTTCCGGAGATTCAGGATTTGGGAACCGCCTTGGATACAGCGGGGTGGGGATACCGCAAGCCGGTGAAGTTGACACGCACGGGGGTTCAGCAACTCGATCTGGATCTGGATGTCTTGGCACGAGCCGACGCAACGTTCCAGGACTTGCGGTTGTTGCGCGACGGCAAACAGCGTCCGTATATCCTGGAGCGCACTTCCATATCGCGGAAGCTCGTCCCGGAAATCTCGTCAGCAAATGACCCGAAACGTCCCACGATTAGCCGCTGGAAGATCAAGTTGCCGCATGCGAATCTGCCCATCGCACGACTAACGTCGGTATCAACGAGTGCGTTGTTCCGTCGTCAGGTCACACTCTACGAGCAGCCGGCGGACGAGCGTGGCGAGAAATATGATCGTCAGCTCGGCCAGGCTACATGGGTACGCACGCCGCCGGCGACGAAGGCACCCCTGGAATTGATGGTAAACACCCGGCCGTTGACTGATACACTAATTCTGGAAACGGACAATGGCGACAACCCACCAATTGACTTGGCCAACTTTCAGTTCTTTTACCCGGTTACGCGGGTGCTATTTAAAGCACCGGTGGAACCGTCGACCTACCTTTATTACGGTAACAACGACGTAGCGTATCCGCAGTACGACCTTGATCTGATTGCTCCGCGGTTGTTGGCGGAAGAAAAGTCGGTCGCCTCGCTGTCGGCGGAGGAACCCTTGAAAAAATCGGGTGCGAGCGAACTCTTCCAGATTTCCGGCACCAAAAACATCATCTTCTGGGTAGCACTATCCGTGGTGGTGCTGGTGT
>Ga0206891_10020_pt1 | contig 50982 bp, 49 predicted proteins | sample Alteio_BWOrgHeat_55_FD_153246 | JGI IMG/M metagenome (GOLD analysis project Ga0206891, IMG submission 153246) | Enriched cells from forest soil in Barre Woods Harvard Forest LTER site, Petersham, Massachusetts, United States - Alteio_BWOrgHeat_Nextera7 ...
CGCCTTCATCGAAACTGTACATGGTCTTGGCATAGTCGCTTGACCCAATTGCGAGGCGGCACATGCTGAAACCCATTTGCTTCGGGTCGACCATCTCGATCATCGAATCCCGCTTTAGCTCATCGATTAACGCCGCCGTTGTCCGGTCCTTGGCGCGGACCAATCCTGAATGCCGGTGAATATGTTCAGAAAGCCACTCAAAATGCCGCGCCCACGCCAACCCATGCGCTCTGAGAACTGTTCTCGTCGTCGCAAAATCGACGGAGTCCTTGAACCCCACAAGAACTTCGCCTTCAACGTATGCCGTGGCCGGGTGCGATGCATCGGCCTCGCCAGTAATCCCGACCAATGACAGCGCCAGAACCGCGCCAACGATAAGGTGCAGGGGGTGCCCGACATTCACAAGCCAATGGCCTGGGCGATCGTTACATCGCTTCTCTTGATTATAATTCCCTAAAACCATAACTGCCTCGCCAACAGCCGCTGCAATCCAGAAGGTGTTGGGTATACCGAAGTTTCAACGTGACCAAGGAACTCGCCCTGGGTGATTTTCCTTGCGCACGTGCTCCTGGCGAGGTGCCACCCATCGCCCGCAAATCAATGTTATCCTACGTCTCCGGCCTTGTCAACGAAGACCTCCTGCGCAGAGCGTGGGTCGGTTGCATCGACGATCGGCTACACCAGCAAGTCACAGGCGAGTTGATGAAGTTTATGACCGTCGCGAACTGGACGGGCGTCGTTGAGACCGAGTTGTTCGCCGACACCTATCGCAGTTACGGGCTGGCGACGGTGCGGTATCCAGTCCTCGAAGTGACGGCGCGGGTGGAGTCTTTTGAGAATGGCAACGGATACACACTGCGGGTACTTCGCGCGGGGAAGCCGCGCGCAGTCTAGCCACCTAATTTTACCTGAGACGGTGGGAACTCAGGGATAGGAAATGTCGATACGGTAGAACTTCTGTGGCGAAGTCGCGCTCGTGTCGGTGATGGTGATCTGGTTGCCGTTTGTCACGGGTCCGTTGTAACCGGGGAGCGGCAACCAAACGCCTTTAACTAAATCGGTGCTGAATTGTGGAGTGTAGTGGCGACCGGAGGCCAGCGGGTTGAAGAGCAGGTTCTGCTGCGACATCTGGTTGGTAACGCCTGCAATCTGCAAATAGAATACCGCTGTGGGGTCTGTGGGGTCCAGTCCCGCTACATACTTGAACAAGTTGTTCTGGCCGGTGCCATCGAAGTCGCATGTGGCGCAGCTCGTGGAACCAGTCGCGGAACTGCTCCCAAAATACTGCTCACGCCACCAATTGGCGATCTCGTCGCCGACGCTATCCGTGTTGTAGAGTTGGGAGATCTGAGCGGGCGGCAGGGCGCTTCCATAGACCCGCACATCATCAATGACGCCGTAGAATGCAAAAAGCGGACTACCGGACGGTTTCTCTCCAATCGCCAGCGGATCGGTGGTAACAGGTAAGGGACCGCTAGCGGATTGCTGGGCGGCCAGTTGACCATCGATGTAGAGGCTGATGACTGACTGGTCGTAGCTAGCGGCCAAGTGATGCCAGACACCGGTGGAGGGGGGGCTTGTGACCGATGTACCGTTAGTGACGCTGGCCAAGAGAAACACGAGCTGGCCAGAACCGTTGATCAAGAGTCCGTACTGATTATCGGACCTGCCTTTCTCCAAAATGCGAGCGTTGCTGAACCATCCCCCGGCATTGACCCACGCGGCGACGGTGATCCCATTGACGGGGTTGAGCGAGGGGGAGTTCGGGACCGCGACTTGGGTGGACTCACCGTCAAAGTTCAAAGCGCCGTTGATAATGCCGCCGGTCCAGTTGCCACTGCCCAAGACCACGGTACCGGTGTTGCTGTTCCCAGAGTAATCGTAGGCGGTGGAACCACTCCCCTCGTCGAAGGTAAAATAGGCCAGTAGATTGGCGTTCGTCGTCCCGGTGAATGTCGTGGCGCAGGCCGAAGCGGAATTCGAAGAAGTCCCCGCGCTGTTGGTCGCGGCGACTGTATAGCAGTAGGTTGTACCCATCGTCAAACCCGTGTCGGAGTAATTGTTCGAGGCGGTGGTGGCAACCGGACTGCCACCGCGATTGACGATGTAACCGGTGGCGCCGCCGGAGGCGGCCCAGGTGAGGTTGATCTGATAGGCGCCGACGGCCGTGGCAGTGGGTGTGGCCGGAATCGGCGGTACCTGGGAGACCTGCAGCGCGAACGGGGCCGAACTGATCCCATTGGCCACCACGACCACGGAATAGATTCCCACGGGCAGGCCCGCTGGAACGGTGAATTCCGTGGTTACGAGGTTCGTGCCGGTCATGACCCCGGTACTGCTCCAGTTGAAGCTTCGCGCAAAATACACCCGCCCGTTACCGGCCGTCATTCGAATAATGGGGTAATTGCTGTTCATCTGGACGTCGTCGCCATACGCGGCGCCTTCGGAAATCCCGTTCAGGAGCGTGCCTGTCAGCAGGTACGAGTCGTCGGGGTTCTCGACGATGTTGGTGATCGTGGGTGCGCCCGCCGCCAAAGCTGAGCCTACGGGCCGGTACTCGTAGAGCTGAGCCGAATTCCCCGCGGAGAATAGTATGCTTCCATCCGGCAGGTCGAGCATGCGCGTGTCATAGGGCACGTCATTATAGGTGGCTGCCGTGGGGCCGTTCACCTGGGTAAACGAATTTGACCCCGGGTTATACTCGTAGAAGCTGGTAGGCCCGTTATACGTCTGGGCCGGGCCAAACGCGCACAGGACGTTGCCATTTACCATCACTGCGGCGGGCGCATCGGCGGCACCGAGACCGTTGGGAATGCCGGGACCTGCCGTCCAAGTGCCGGGACTGGTCGTGCCTGAGTGGGTGTAGAGTGCCGTATTGGTGTTACCACCCAGAAAGAACGCTTGCCCGGTGTATAGCAGGACGCCGGCACCCTCCTCGTAATTCGTACTATACACATCCACGGGAACAAGCGCATCACTGATCCATTGGTTTTGGGAAGGAACATAGCGCTCGGAATTGGTGCCATACGGATCAACCGTGAGGATACTCCCGTCCGGTAGCTTCACCCAGCCGGCCTCGTCTTGATCGAAGTCGTTAACGAGCGTGGGACCATTCGACCAGTTGTTGGAAGCCGGGAGGAAGATCATCGTGCCGCCGTAGGTACTTGGAAGAACAGGCGCGACCAGGATATTGCCGTTGGCAACCATTTTGGAAGTCGAATCTATGAAGTCCTGGCCCGTGGCTGGAAGGATCGTCCAGACATTGGCCACGGGATCATACGCCTCGGCGGTATTCGATCCGCTGCCGTACTCGCCGCCGGCTACGAACAGACGGCCATCGCGCAGAACATCCGAAGAGTAATAGAGACGAGTGTAATTCGCGGGCGCCAGAGTGGTCCATGCGCCGGTGATATAGCTGCCATTCGTGTCGGGTGTCAGCCGATACCAGTTGCCACTGATGTTGGATTGTTGGGCGATAACGGAGCCATCGGTGAGCAGGAGCATGCTCCCGATTTGACTTGGCGCCGTGTGAGCCAGCGGAGTCCATGTCCCGGCCGTCACTCGCAACGGAACCAGCAGTGCCCACAAGAAGATAAGCATCCAGAGGCCGCGGGGGCTGCGTCCTCTGTGAAAGGGATCGACACTTACCACTCCCGCGTCAATCACGCCATCAGCAATCGGCGAGGCCGAGACGGAGTTGACTGGCGCGATGAATAAAAAAGGGGATCTAATCCGACATTTCCCATATGACATACGATCATTGACCATCGCGGACCATTCAGAGAAAATTCTCTTCATGGATTGTCTCCCACAGTGCTGCATGACAATAAAGCGCCGGAACGAAACCCCGTTGATGAATGGGCCAGAAATAGCGTTGGGTGGTTTCGCGAATTGCAGCCTCTTTCCGCCACCAGACTCTAAGGAGACCAGTAAATAGCCTGAATGTCCAGCAAATTCAGGCTTTCCAGCCGCAGGCACGGGCGGTGCGGCACCCGGTAACAACCGTAGATAGTCCCCTAATTTGAAAATACGGTCCAATTTCGAATGGACGAGAAGATGCGGAACCTAAATTGCCAGCACGTCGAGGTTGACGAGATTTGGGGATTCATTGGAGCCAAACGGCGCAACCCGGAACGCGCCGGAGCCTACGGGGATGTCTGCACGTACATCGCCCTCGATGCGGAAACCAAACTCATTCCGTCTTTCATCGTTGGCAAGCGTGACCGCTACCATACCTGCGCTTTCAAGGAAGATTTAGCGGGACGCTTATCCCGGCAGGTTCAACTCTCTACAGATGCCATGCAAGCCTATCCGGAAGCGGTTGAGGCTGGTTTCGGTGGCAAAGTCGATTACGGCCAGATCGTAAAAACCTATTCCGTTACGCAACTCACGAAAGAAGCGGCGACGAGGTACAGCCCGGCAGAGGTCGTCGAGGTCGAAAGGAAAATTATCCAAGGCAACCCCAGTGTTGCACGAATCACAATGTCCCATGTCGAGAAGCAGAATCACACGCTACGGATGCACTGCCGTCGTTTAACCCGATTGACCAATGCATTCAGTAAGAAGTTTGAAAACTTTGAGGCTGCGGTTTCCCTGAACTTTGCTTACTATAATTTCTGCCGGACACACAAGACGCTGCGCATGACACCGGCACAAGCGGCAGGTGTCGAAAGCAGCCAGTGGACGATTGAGGACTTGTTGAGACACTGTGGCGAATAAAGAATACATAGAACGCCTCCACATGGTCATATTACCCAGTTGCATGAGTGCGATGCTCTGCACACGGCGAGCGTACCCGTCCATGAGGTATTCCAAGGGCAAACAGCATGGGAAGGCGTTGTAGAGGTCTTTGACCTGATCGGCCACCCAAAGGCCAAACGCTGCTATGCGTGGACGTATGGCGAGCCGGAAGAGTTTATCACCGTCCTAGAAATACCGCCTGTCACAGACGCACAGAGCGCGGTCAAGGTGGGCGTGGCGCACCAGATCAAGAAGGCGCGAAAATGACTCCCAAACAGTGGAAAATCCTTTACTGGCTTTCGTTCTTCCTCGTCATTCTGCCCATGTACATACTTAGCGTATGGCAGAATTGGGATATAACCGGATGGGTTGTGATTATCTTAGGAATTATTTGGCGGATGTATTGTCGCAAGCGATGGTCTGCACCGATTTCAAATTAGGGGACTACCGAGCATACACGCGACTTGCCAGCCGGTCTGTCCGCTGGTATAAGTCAACTTGTGAATCGGCGGCCAAAGTTTTGTTTTGGTCTTGGTGGTAGTCATGGCATCGTGCGTCGTTCGATATCTCACTTTGCCATTTATTGCCAAGTGAAGTCTAGTTGATTTGCGTAAGTAGTTTATGGAGGGGTGGCTGAGTGGTCTAAAGCGGCGGTTTGCTAATTTGCTTTTGCCCCTTGATCTACAAGGCTTGCGAGGCAGTACCAATCACTTACGAGTTACCGGGGGACACCGGGAGCCACTGGAAGCCAACAATCCCGCCAGTTAAACGCCAGTGTCTGCCAGTTGGATGCCAGCCGGGTCGACTCATCGAATTAGGACAGCGCTTTGTCGAGAAACCGCATAATCTCGGCCCTAAATGCGTCGGCTTTGAGATCCTCAATCGGCATCGACGGGGAATCAAACTCGTTCTTCCCCTTCACGAGAACGCCGAAGAACCCGTGCAACTCGACGGATTTCAAATCGTGGGAAGGCATAATGGTCAGGATTGGGGCCTCAACAATGCTCTTGCCCGGTAATTCGAAAATGAGTTCGATGGTGGAAGGGGTTGACGGCGCGCCCCGCTTTACCTTTTGTCCATTCCTCTCCAGCCACGAGACCAAATGGTCAACGGTGGGCTTGATGGTTTCCCGGAATGCCGCGTCAAACTTCGTCCTGCTTGCTTCGCGATCCAGATGGGCCTGCGTCTTTTCCATCTGCTTGCGCGTTTGTTCCGCGTCCGCCTTTTCTTTTCTGGATTTGATCTTCTCTAAAATTCTGTTTTCGAGTTCGCTCACAATTTGTCCCCTGGTTACAGGTTCAATGTCCCGTGGTGGATGAAGTGAAGGTATTCGCCGTGTTTCAAAACCAGCGAGTCCGTCGGAAACCCTCGGTCTATGGCTTCCACCGCGACCAAGCGCGCAGCTTGTTTGACCTTGTCGTCCTTGTAGTTCTTGCGATCAATCAGGATGTCGTGTTCCACCGCCACGACGACATCATTCGCCGCCGTGAAAGACAGGAGCAAAACGCCGGGATTTACAGGTTCAAGTTCTCTCGGTTCGGACAATAAAGTTGTAGTTGTCATTTTTTTGATAATAGCACAAGCGAAGGTTATAAGCAACGAAACGAGCGCGAAGTTTTATGGCGTGAAGTGCGGGGCGCCGAACATGGCGCCCCGCACTTCGTTGCCTTTGTTACTTCTGCGCTTTCTGCTTCCAGTAAGCGGCCTGCACCAATGCGGTCAAGGTGTCCCACAATGGCTTCTTCTTCCCGACGGCATTCAGGTTGTAGTGTTCATCCCTCGTGACAGTCACCAATGTCTCGATCAGCAACGGGCCGACCGCATTCGCTACCAGCCGCCACTTCTTCGGGTTTGTCTCGGTGAGGACGACATCCACGAATGCGTGCGCGAGCGGCATCAGCCAAGACTTCGCGGCCTTGTACCCGATGGCTTCATTGGAGAACACAAGAACCTGCTCGTCCTTGAACCTGGTGATTGCGGCGAGTTTGCCGAAACTGGCATTCTCACCGGCATCCGCCTTGGATTTGTCATACCACTTCTCTAGGCTCCTGTGAATGAAGTCGACAAACGCGAGATATTCGACCGCAATCGGGGCTGTCGTCTTCAAGCCCTCCATAACCGGGTTCGTTCCCTTGTGTTCAGGACGAAGTTTGAGGTCACTGACAATCCTTCCCGCGCCGGTGTAGCAACGAAGTTTTTCCTTCACCTGCGGGTTTAGCAGAGATAGATACGCAATGACTTCTTCGCCAGCCACGTCGGCCTTTGAATCGAACTGTCGCCACGCTATTCGATCCTTCACCCCCGCTTCTTCGAATATCTCGATCAGCCAGTCGAGTTCCTTGCCCAGAACGGCCAGACTGAGATCCTTCGTCGGCATATTGAAGTTGCGCGCGCCCACAAGACTGGACAGTCGAGTTTCCTCGATGCCGACCAGGATTTCCAGCGTGACGTATTGCCGCAATTCCTTCGCCGTCGGGTTCTTCCACCCGTCTTCCGTGATCGCGTCGAGGATCACGGCGTTGGTGTGTCCGCCGTCCAAGTTGCCATAGGGACTTTCCCACGGGTCTTGAAGGTTCTTTTCAAGGGTGATTTTCAGGTCGTGCGTGGCGTTGTTGTACTCAACTGCCTTCGCGTTCAGCACGATTCCCTTGTTGTAGTACATAAACCAGCCGGACTCGGATTTCAGGCTGTCCCGAATCCCCTCGGCCACCTTGGTGTCGAGGTTCTGGTTGCGCGGGTTTGGGCCATAAACGATCTGCGCGCGATGGATGTCGTCCACGGGCACCTGCACGAAATACCGTTTCCGGCCTTTACCATTGGGATCGGAAAGAGTACGGCAGTTTTCCGGTGTGACCTTGAAGTGAATGACTTTACTTTCGAATAGAGGTTTCATCCTCATTCTCCTTTTGTACGCCCCGTGTAGTAGTAAGACTGATTGATTCGGGCGACGGGCAGTTTACCTATTGTCTCGAAGGTCGAGAGTTTTCAGTGAAACCGCAACCAATAGTCTCACCCTGGCAAATGCCAAGGTTGCGGGGAATATACAGTGGCTTCAGACTAACGCAAGAGAAAAATCGTCGGCGGGGGAAATGGAACAAGTCGCCGCCCAACTGTTACTTGCCAGTATTCCCGCATCCTCTTGACAATGAAAGTGGCTCGCGCTATCGGTGTGAACGAAAGGAAATCTATAATGCAAATTTTACAGACGCGAGATGGTATGTGTTCGCCCGAACGCATCTTGGGAACTATTTATGATTTTGAAGAGGGACACGTTGTGGCGTCTCACTTTCTTGATGGACAGCCAGAAGAAATTGTCGGGCAAGCGGCTTCACGAATTTTGACGCGTGCTTTGGAAAGAGGGGAATCGACAAGGTTATTGACGATGAATGAGAGGCAATTCGAGCAGATTACGGGCTTGGTTGTTCGTCGCTCAAGACACCGAAACTGATTCTCGCCTCGAGGGTGATCTATGGCCGCTGAATGGAATTGCCCCAACGCCCACGTCCCTGCTTTGGTAAATTGGTGGGTGGATGTGAAGAACCCGATGGCGCTACCGTTCAAAAGGGAACCCGAGCCAACCACCGCGCCGACCGCTGAGGAACCGCCACCCGCACCGCCGCCGAAACCCAAATTGCCGTTGCCTGTCGTGCCGGATTCGTTCTGGTATCGGTCAAGTTCTCGACCCTCTTAATTCGTCGATAATGCCCGCGATTGCGTAATGCGTGTTCCCCGCGTAGCGGTTGTTGACGCTGACGTAAATCCGGCTATTCGGCAGGTTGTCTTTTATTTGTGAAATCATCCGCGCGGTGTCCCGATAGCCTTCTGGAAACGGATCGCGGTGCTCGCTGTACGGCTGGAACATCGTGACTGCCTGCTCATAGGTTCGCCCAGGACGCAGCAGCAATCTCGCCGTCGCAAAGTCTGCCGTGAAGGGTTTTAGATCCAATTGCTCGCCGACGCTTGGCATCCGTGTCCATGAGTTAAAACAGTGGGCGACGTTGTACTTTTTCAAGATCGCCAGGTATTCCACCGTCAGCAACTTCTTCGTCCGCAATTCGATTGAGTAGGGCATCGACTTTGGAAGCGCACCGAGGAAACGGTCTAATCGTGTCAGGAATTCGTCAGGTTGGAAATCCTTGCCGTGGAACTGCGGGAATTCAAAGACCAAGTAGCCGACATGCTTGCGATATGGCGTGAGACGGTCAACAAACTCACGGATGAACAACTCTGCATCGAGGAAGTTTTGGTTCTGTTGCCCGCCATATTGTCCATAGCGGGGATGTTTTGGAAACGATGGTGTGGTGATCCGTTCGGGAACCTTGAAACCAAACTGGAAGGTCGGCGGTACATGGGAGAACAATTCCGCCCAGTATTTGTCCCCATAGAACGTGTAGAAACTGAAGTCGCCCGAAACGAACGGATAAAAAGCGGCGTATTCCTCAAGGCAGGTGGTCTCGAATTTTCGCAACGAGAATTTGCCGCGCGTCTGGTAACGGGAAGCGGAATAGATCTGCCCAACCCAACCCTCATATTTCCAACTGGAACCACCAAAAAAAACCCCGCGCCCCGCCCAATGCTTTACGTCGTCGCGGAGTGGGTCAATCCAGTTGGGACGCGGCTCGCTTAGGTCGAGTTCCATCATGCGCCGTTTTGGTCTCGCCACTCTTTCACTTTTAGAGCCTGAAGCATAATATTGGGATATTCGTCCTCGATAAACTTTGCCGACCAATTGAACCCGCCTTCCTGTAGTAGTCCTTCGATTCTACCGGGGCAAACGAATACAATATCCGTATGCCATGGAGGCTCGGCGATCTTCGTCCGCTCCCACAGTTTCTCAAAGAATTCCTTATTGACCACCACGGACAGGAAATCGATTCCGAGTCGCAATTCGTCCGAGCTAGGCACGAAATGGTTGTCCGGCTGATCCTCGACAATTTCCATTGATGGTTTTGTTCTCCGCAAGGCTTTCTTTAGGAGCATTGATTCGAGACGAGCGTCGAGATCCATCACCGATTCTAAATATTCGACTGTCTCCTCTGCGGCCTTTACCAACTCCGCATATTCTCCGTCCACGTCACTCGCCAAACTAGCCAACATTGAATTATCGAGTTCGCAAAAGTTATGAATCTTGCGAGCAATATTCATCTCGATTTCTGAAGGTAGTGGTTGTTTTGGTTTGGATTTCCTCGGCATCGAGCCAGCCTACCAAAGAAAATCGAGATTTCAACTGCACCTGTCTGTACCAAGTGATGCAATGACTTCGGGATGGACGTTCTGTGGTTTGTTGGCGTGCGGATTACAACCCCTTAGCAATTGACCCTGGGCGGTCGCGGATATACGGGTCATAGGATGGGATCGGTAGCTACGAACCTGCTCATTTGCGCATATGGCGAAGGAGTTATCGAAATTGCTTTCAAGCGCGCTGCTAAATCTCGTATCCTTCGCCTTCAGATTCAAACGTGAAGGCTCAAAAGGCATGTTTTTAATCGACCACGAAACTCCTGTTGACCTGCTCTATTACGACGTTATCGCTGAAACGATTGTTAAGCGAGTGTTGGAGAGCAAAGCGAAGCCAATTACTGTCGGTGTTCACGGAGATTGGGGCGCTGGGAAATCAAGCGTGCTTGCGATGGCGGAGAAACGTTTCGGTTCAACGCCCGAGGTTTTGTGCATCAAGTTCAATGGTTGGCAATTCCAAGGTTTTGAAGACGCGAAAGCGGCCCTAATCGAAACCATTATCACCGAGCTTCGGGATGCAAAAAAAGACAATGAAAGTCTTCAGACCAAAGCAGCAAAACTGCTCAGGCGATTCGATTATTTGAAGGTCGCGAAAAAGAGCCTTCCATGGGTTGCATCAGCCATCACCGGGATACCTCATCCGCAGCAGATAACGGATGCATGGTCACTCCTTCATGGTATCGTCGGTTGCGCAAAAGAGGATCTCACCATCGAGAAAGTTACCAAGGCAGTGACGGAGGCGGGATGGATTCTGAAACCGGAAAAAGAAGAAAAGATGCCCGAACAAATCCGGGCTTTCCATTCAGAATTCGAACAACTGATTGACGTGGCGGGAATCGAAAAATTGGTGGTGCTGATTGACGACTTGGATCGGTGCCTGCCCAAAACGGCCATCGAGACACTTGAAGCGATACGCCTCTTTTTGTTTGCGCCAAAGACAGCCTTCATAATCGCTGCTGATGAGGCAATGATTGAATATGCGGTCAAGCAACATTTCCCTGACCTCCCAACCGTATCCGGGCCGACGTCATACGCGCGCTATTATTTAGAGAAGCTGATTCAAGTGCCCTTTAGAATACCTGCGTTGGGTTATACCGAGACGCAGACGTACATTGCGTTGATCCTTGCGCAAGCAGGGCTGGGCGAGGATCACGAGCATTTCACAAAGTTGCTTCCACGCGCCCGGCAATGCCTGAGCCAGCCTTGGAACGCGACGGTTCTAGATCAAGCGATGGCGAAGGAGGCTTTGTTCGGTCAAAACCAAGGCGACGTGCCGCCAGAGATTTCACAGGCGATTACGTTGAGCCAGCAGATTGCTCGCGTGCTGACAGATGGGACAAAGGGAAATCCGAGACAGATTAAGCGCTTTCTCAATTCGATGCTGTTACGGAATGAAATCGCCGCCGCGAGGGGTTTTGGAGCCGCGATAAAACAGCCGATTCTGGCGAAAATTATGCTTGCCGAATCGTTCAACCCGACGTTTTACGACCAAATGACGAAGGCCACTTATGCGAGTTCGGATGGGCGACCAAAGGAATTGATTGCTCTGGAAAAATCGGTCAAAGTCCAAGTCGGGGCCAACAGCCGCACAGAAGATTCGAAGGAAGACGTGCTGAAAGAAGCCGATGACTGGTCGAAGAGCGAGTGGATTAGCACGTGGGCCAAATTCGACCCGCAACTCTCAGGAGTTGACCTTCGACCGTACATGTTTGTTACCCGTGACAAGCGCAGCTATTTCGGCGGTGCTGCTGGCACAAGTCATCTCGACTCAATTGTTGACGCGTTGCTGGGTAAAGAATTGGCTGTCAAATCTGTTGAATCACAACTCACAAAGTTAACGCCTTTGGAAGCCGAGCAGGTTTTCGAAGCAGTTCAGAACCGAATTACCCAAGCCGATGATTTTTCGGCTCGCCCTGTAGGCTTGATAGCGATGGCGAAATCAATCCCTACTCTGCAACGGCGACTTTTTAATTTCCTGAGAGACATCCCTCCTTCAAAGGTTCCGGGCTGGGTAATGACCGGTTTTGACAATGTTTTCACCGATCAAAGTGTCAAAGATGATTTCGCAGCAACCATCGAGAAATGGGTAGAAGGGGGCCAGAGCCGGCAGCTCTTGGCGGCCGCAAAAATGGCAAAAATTCCAAAACGGAAATAGTATGGGAACCTCGGCCAAATACGGCGGCCCTAGCCCAACGAGTGCTCTCATTCCCACTTTTTTGGATGTGTTAACACCGGCAATTCCAACCTCGGAGAAGGAAGAGCTGCCAGCCAAACCAGAAACGCCGGAGAATCCCACGGAAAAAGCTGACCAAAAGCCTGTTCCCGCAAAAGCATTACCTCCTTTGCCACCTCCCTCGAGTGCGGGGCGGTTTAAATCCTCTCGTAGCAGTTTTAATGTATTTGCCGGGACAAGGGACAATACAGCGCTTCGGAAATCACTATCTAGCTACGTTCGGAGCGGTACTGGAGGAGGCAGGGGAGCAACGCGGCGAATGGGCTCTGCTATCTCTGCGGTTGGTAAGGCAATCGGCTTTGCTCAGAGTGTAGCGCGTGATGGAATAGACAAGGCGCTTTCGAATCTGGGGTTGGGTACGTTAATTGGCCAGCCTGCAGAGCAGGTTTTGGCCGTGCTGACCGATGTGTTTTGCCCGAATGGTGGTCCGATTGACCAAGGAATTGCTCGTGAAGCGTGGGACGAGGCAGTCCTGGAGTTAACTGAACTTGAAATCGCCGATGTGAAAGATGTGTCAGCAGAGCAATGGCAGGCTCTAATAGTGGATTTCATCACGAGAACGATTGAAACCAAAGTCATAAATGATGTGGGTACGAAGGGGATCTCGCTACCGCAAGACGTTGGAGCCATCGACCAACTCCAGACCGATCTGCATGAATTGATTGTGGGCGCCGTCAATGACGCGATCGGTGATCGATTAGGAGTCGGCCAAGTGATTCCGCAAAATCAAATTCAAGGTGTTGTGACTGACATTTACGACCGTTCCTTCGCATACTTGGAGGCGCTGGAAGAGTGATATGCAACGTCACAGCCTAAAATGCCGTTACGGCCCATCGGACAAGGTCAAAATCCGGGTGCTGGAGAAAGAATCGAAGCAGACCGTGATTCAGTTTGTTGAAGGGAAGAAGAGATTCGAGCACGGTATTGGGGATGCCCTAGAGCAACTCCAAGACATGGGTGTTCAACCTTCGGAGACCGCCCACGATCTTCTTGTGCTCGCGGCTGCGGTGTATGGGGCCGATACGAGAATCTGCCGATATACCGAAGCACAAGACAGTTGGTCGCGCGAAATCGACATTTATCTCCCGGTGCGAGAATTGGCTTTATGGGACGCGTCGAAAGGATTGTTGTCAGAGCTGTTGGAATTCCTCACTGGCGACAAATGGCGTTTTTTCTTCCGTGAGAGACCGAAAGGGTTTTCAAGAATCATCAAACGAGCCGAGCTGGAGCTTTCCGATCGCCCGACGTCCGCTTGCCTCTTCTCCGGAGGGCTAGACAGTTTCATTGGCGCAATCGATCTGCTGGAAGGTGGTGAATCGCCACTTTTGGTCAGCCATTCATGGGTTCCGAATGTGAGCGGACATCAGCGCGAATGCACCGCTGCCCTGAAGAAAAAATATGGAGCTGGGAAAATTCGGCGACTCGAATCTCGGGCTGGATTCCCGAAGGACATCATGAAGGGAGTGGAATCGGAGAATACCGAGCGGTCTCGGTCATTTCTCTTCTTTTCGCTGGCCGCCTTTGCCGGGAGCGGATTTGGAAAAAAAGACGTCCCGATTTATGTGCCCGAAAACGGCTTAATTTCTCTGAACGTCCCTCTTGACCCATTGCGCCTAGGATCACTCAGCACTAGAACAACGCATCCTCATTACATGCGTCAGTACAATCGCCTTCTCGATTCCCTCGGCATTTCAGCAAAAGTAGTGAATCCGTATGCCCACATGACAAAAGGCGAAATGGTAAAGAAATGCAAAAACCAGGTTTTTCTCGGCAAGTATGTCGGGATCACGATGTCGTGCGCTTCGCCAACAAAATCGCGGTGGTTGAAACTTCCTCCTGGTCATTGTGGCTTCTGTCTGCCTTGCATAATCCGGCGCGCCTCAACCATTCGTTGGAAGCAAAAGGACAAAACTCCTTACCATTTGAACCTATCGGAGCGATGCCTTAATAGCCAAAAGGCTGAAGGGGACAACGTGCGTTCATTTCAGTTGGCTGTTAGGAGATTGAATAAAGACATTCGGCGGGCTAGAGTTCTAATCCATAAGTCTGGCCCACTCGGAACCGACGCAAAAGAGCTTGAAAAGCTGGCCAAAATGTATTTGCGGGGCATGGAAGAGGTTGCTGTATTGCTAAGAGGAGCTAAGACTTCCCCCGATGCACCCGCCGCTCGTTGACTATCATTGTCACTTGGATTTGTATCCCGATCACGAATCGCTTTTTGAGCAATGCCGTGGAAGTGAGATTGAGATTCTCACGGTAACTACGACACCCAGAGCATGGAAAAAAAACAAGGAACTTGCTGGGGAATGTTCAAATATTAGGCGTGGACTAGGACTCCATCCACAACTTGTTGCGGAGGGCTTGAACGAGAGCCCGCTTTTTGAGTCACTTCTGTCCGAAACAAGATTTGTTGGTGAAGTAGGGCTTGATGCCAGCCCGAGGTTTTACAAGGGCTTCGAAGCCCAAAAGAGGAGTTTCGAGAGGGTGCTCTGCTGTTGTGCTGAGTACGGTGGGAAAATTCTCTCAATTCATTCTGTGCGGACAGCGAGAGAATCGCTTGCAATGATCGAGAAGTTTTTACCGTCGGACAAAGGCAAGGCGATCTTGCACTGGTTCACCGGTTCAAAATCGGAAGTGAAAAGAGCGGTTGAACTTGGATGCTTTTTTTCGGTCAACGGCGAAATGCTGAAACGGGATTCTATTCGCGCCTCGGTTGCCAGCATGCCTCTCGACCGGATCCTCACCGAAACTGACGGCCCCTTTACAAACACTAATGGTAGACCCTCTGTTCCCTCAGATGTTTCAAGTACTTTAACTGGATTGGCGTTCCTCTTGCAGAGCGACTTTGCAAGCCTTCGTTCTCAAATTGCAACAAATCTTCGGAATCTCGAGGCGTAACGGCAGGGCTTTGTGTTCTTCAATCAGTCCTGACGTGAGGTCGTCGCGACCGTGGAACCTTTCGACAATGGAAATGGGTTTTCCTTGCGTGTGGATCGCGTCGGCAACCCTCGGCGCCAATTGTAATTCTACGAATAGCCTTGAGTTACCCAATCACGGTGGCGACTTGCGTGACTAGCCACCGTGAGGAGGCTGATATGGAGGATTAAGTTGTAAGCTCTAATGTGTTTTGGATTAAATTGTTCAATTGTTGGCAATTCTTGCAATCTTCTCGTCTTTCCGGCATCTCGGTCATATCCGCAATTTGCCGCACTTTAGCCAGTAAGGCAGGGATCATTTTGGTTTCAAGCTGTACTGGCAGGATCTTAGCCGCGAAGTCCATTCTGAAACCACTGTCAAGACATGAGACCAGCGGATTCTTACTATCAACCGGCTGCGGTTCACAATAAATCAGCCACAAAGACGACACTTGCCCGAAACCAAGCCGTTCTGCGATCACCGCGTAGCTGTTCAATTGCGCTTGGTATAAAGGAAGCAACGCATCAGCGTTTTCAGTGTACTTCGCCGTTTTGTAGTCCAGGATGCTAATCCTGTTGCCACGGTCACGAGTCATTTCGTCTGGCGCACCGACAAGCAACACTTCTGTAGATTCATCAAACCAGGAGAATTTTGACCAGTGCGGAACAGTCAATGGCTTGCCCAAACCCGTCGGGAGCCAAGATGGCAGTCTGTCATGCGCGGCAAAATAACCAGCAACAACCCGCTTCACATGGCTATCGAGAGTACTGAAAATACCGGGAAAAAATGTGAAGGGCATGCGCCACCCGCAGATCAATTGGATCCAGAAGCACCGAGCGCAGAAGTCCGGCATGGCTAATTCTCCAAGGTGCTTCGCGGAAATTCGGATAGTTCTTTTCATTTCTCACCCTCCGCCGCTTGTACCAGTCGGCTGTTCAACATTTTAAAGATTCGACCGAGATGCTTGGCTGAGATTCGTACTGGATTCATTTGCATTTATGCTATTTCTTCGGGTTCCTAATATTATCCTCTGTCTTGGGGATTTCCCCCACATCTTTCCCTTCTGCCGCCAATTCTTGCAATTGCTGGTCAAGAACTTGAGAAATGGCTGAACAATGCACACAAAACACGATCCGCCAACAGAGCGCGTCTGGTGAGGGTGGAAGGAGCTTCATCCCGTGGCGATCTACTTGGTGGCCAAGTGCCAACGCTTCGTACTTAATTGAGGTAGAAGCGGGCAAGTCGGCGATAAACTTCCCCAAACAGTCACGACAAGTCAGGAGGATCGTCGCAACCGCAAGGTTTACGAGGTCACTACGAACGCGCAAGAGAGGCAATAATTGGCGCAATTGTCCTACGGTCATTCGGACATCCTCCAATCGAACGACGACCAAGACCATCCCATCCCAGTCATCCGCACCATCATTTGCGACAAGAGCAATGGCAGGAGAGTAATCCTCGCGACTGAAATTCTGTAACATTTTGCCAAAGCGTCCCAACATTTGTCCGGGCCGCAGCGCCTTATTCATGTTTCCTCCAATTGATGCCATCGGCACACTCGCCGAAGCATTCCCTGTTTCTGGTTTTCCCGAACCATCTTTGTGAGTGGAATGTTGTTCTGTCACGTGGCGCGGTTCTGCGACGGGCGTGGCCGGATTTACGTCCGCATGGATCTTGATCATCCAGTCCTGATCATCGTAGTCTCTTCTGCACACTAGCAGCCTCCATCGGAGCCTCTTTGAGAGTTCTTGCGACATATCAAGAGCCAAAGACCCATCCCGAATGCCATCGACTTCAATCAACATATTTTCGTGATCAAGGTCGATATTCCGAAAGTCCCACAGCCACCGAAAACCCGCGGCCGTCAATATGTCCATCACCTGTGCGCGGCGAATTAATAGTTCGGGTCTGTACTCGAAATTCATACTTTCGCCTCCAACGCAGCCAGGATGAGAGACTGATTTATCGCGTCCGCTACCCGTTCTGGGTAAAGCGAAAAAAGTAAGCGCGGTGGGTCATTCACGAGCATAAGTCCGTAGTGCTGCTGGAGTGGGGATTCCGATAAAGCACGCGCCCATTGCTCGGGCTGGATTCCAGCGACGCCGCGCTCAAAATCTTGAAGATGAAACTTCACCAAAACCTCGCCCCAACAGTCCACTTGGGCCCAATCCCGATTCTGTAGGTATGGGAATAGGTGCAGTAGTTTTCGACGGCTAATACCTGCTTGGTGGAGCGGAACCTCAGCGACAATGAGACTGCAATCCGACGAAGCCCGATGATGAAGCCAAACACGGATGGAAAAGTTCGGTTGCGCCAAGCGCCGCTTGATGAACTGTAGGCGTTGGACTGCCCACGCGGGCCGGCGTGCTTGAGATAGACGGCGATCCCATTCATCCTGCATTCCACTGCCGTCGTGGCAACGAACCTTGGTGCATGGGATTCCACGCTTGTATTTGCCATTTTTTGTTCTCAAGTGCCTCCTACGCTGCAAGGGATAACTCGACTGCAGAGTCGTGCCTAATCTGGTCAATTTGGCGCAGCCAAACGAGAATCTGGTTCCAACTGGCGAGGATTAGGCCCACCATGTTTGATTTCTCTACCTTCTCCGCTTCTAAGAGCCTGAAAAGAGGACAGGTTACAACGGTTCCAACAAGTCCATCCGCAGAAACGGTGATTTCAGGACCTGTTAGAACCCGTTGAAGTTGCTGCCTCTGGTCGAGCGGCAATGCCAGCCAGTGTTGGGAAGCATTTGAGACGATGCGGTTCACGGAATCCAGGGTCGCTTCGATGTCCAGGTCATTGGTGGTCAGATCGCTTGCTTCGCTGCGCGCCGCAGCAAGCTCCGTATCTACCTTGCTGAGTTGCTCCTGAAAAGTGTCCTTGGGGATGACTTGCTGATCAAGAAAGGCATTGAGAATCCGCTGGCGCCGCTCTTCCAGTTTTTTTACCCGCTGCTTGCAGGACTCTGCGAGGGTCTGCGCGTGGGCGTGGTTCTCGTTCCAGACATCGCGAAGCACATCGAGGAAGAGGGCCACCACGTTGGGTTTCATGCGTGCCTTGTCCAGAACCTCCAGATATTTCCGCTCGAGTTCCTCGGCACGGATACCCATTCCATTACAGTGCCGCGAGCATTGGTAATACGGATAGCGTTTTGTCCGTCCTTTTGACCACCCACCCGTCATGGGGGCGCCGCATTTGCCGCATTTGGCGTAGCCGCGCAACGGGAAATCAGGGTGGTTACGTTGGAATGGAGCAGTGGTCACCCGTCGTCCCTGCAGAATCGCCAAGACCTGGTCAAAAGTGAGTTGGTCAACGATGGGTTCGAAATTGCCCTTTTTCTTCTCTCCCCATTTACTCACCTGCAGCCATCCCGCGTAGATTTGGCTCCGAAGCATGGTATGAAAAGTCTGCGGAGCGACCTTTCTGCCTGTCCGGGTTCGCAACCCCTGCGCGGTAAGATCATCCAGGACTTGCTTTACTGTGTAGCGACCGGTCGCGAATTGGACGAATCCGTCTTTGACGAGGGGTGCTCGATCAGGGTCTAGGGTAATGCAATTATTCGAGTTTATGTATCCCAGGGGAACTGGAAACGGCCAGCGGTCATGTACCATAAGCGCCCGCTGCAATCCGTTCAGAACACTGGATTTTCGCATTTCATTATCGAGCTGCGCGAAGGATGCGAAAACATTTTCCATGAATCGACCGGTTGGCGAATTGTCAATCGGTTCCGTGACGGATCTCAGTTGGATATCCCAAGACCGTAACTTCGCAGCCGTCGCTACATGATCTTCAGAATTTCGGGCAAAGCGATTAACCGCGTAGACTAGAACAACATTGATCCTGTTTGACTTCTTCCGGCAGAAGTCCAGCATTTCCTTGAACTTGGTACGATCTGCGGTTTGGGCAGACTCTCCCTTCTCTTCGAAGACCGCAACAATCTCCCATCCGTTCTTGGCACAATGTTCGCGAGCTTTTGCCTCCTGAGTCTCCAGGCTCATATTGTCGACTTGCTCTTTCGACGAGACTCTCGTGTAAAGCACGACCCTTAGTGGTTGTTTGGAGTTGGTTGAGGACTGAGGATCGGATATGCGGACTGATTGTTGGTTCATTGTGATGCCTCATTCCTCGGCATCAGGTTGAATCCCTCTTTGCCAATCGCTGTTTCTTGGATTTTTTCGCCGCGGCTCCCCTCATTCGCCAGCAAGCCCTTTATGGCGATATTCGCGAGCGTATAAGCCTGGTCGCGTAAGTCCTCAAGTTCTTCGTCTGACAGGTCGCAATCCGGGCCAAGGAGTTGGCGACATCTTTCGATGCTGATCATACGTTTTCCAGTCCATCCCGTTTTGGTTTGTTTTCCCTCGCTTTGCGACTTATCATCATGAGGCAAATATATTCTTTTAGAATAATATGTCAATATCTTTTTGGAATATTTCTTGGTGAACACTTTCGGGGAGACTTTTCGAGAAATCCTTCGTCAGCGTGACCTTACGCAGGTCGATGCAGCTAAGCTCTTGGAAACCTCTCAGAGCGTGATTAGCAAGTATTGCAACCTGAAGGATCCTCCTCGCCCTCGAATTGTCGGATGGATTTCGACGAGACTCGGGGTAGGGATTCCCGAACTCACAGGCGCGACCGCGCTATCAGAGCGGACAAAGTCCAGAGCGACCAAAATCGAAGCCGATGATCCCATACAGCGGGCTATGAGTGACCTAAAACATAGGTGGAAAAAGAAACCACATGAGCGTGCTACCATAAGACACCTCGTGGGTGCGCTATTTCCTCGCGACGCACAGCGCATAGTCGCCTGGTTGGAGAAGTCTAATTAGGGCAATTATCCCCTCTGGACAAGTGAAACGGGCGTTTATAGTTGACCCGCAATTGCTTCTGGAATATACGGCCATCCGATGCCAACACCGCAAGAAAGTCTTGAGAACGCGAAACGTGAAGCTGATAGAGCTAAGAAAAAGGCGGCCTTCACGCGCGTTGCAAAAGCCGAAGTTCATAAGAAGACGCCGGAGGAATTGGCTTTGTGGCAATGGGAACACGGCCCTGATAGTCCACAGTTCATCTTGGCGGAATATGAGTGGAAGAGGCGGCTGCTGCGCAGCCAGCTTTGGTGGACATTGCTCTGCGTGCTTATCGGTGCGGTCATAGGCGCTACCACAACAATTATCGGTGGCTTAAAAAATAGTGCCCAACCAGTAACCCCACAGTCACTATCACCGACAGAGTCAGTCGCACCAAAGACCAATCCTGCCAGCACCAATCCTTTGCCTCCCGTTTCAAATCCGACCAACTCAACTTTAATTCCCAAAACGACTCACTGAGCCACCGTTTTAGACGTACATCTTGACCGTTGGAATAGGGCAATTCGCACCATAGGGCTGCGTCCTACTTGCTCTCATGAGATACTTGCCCTATGCGACCATGTGCAGGGCTATCATAAGACACGTTGTGGGTGCGCTATTTCCTCGCGATGCACAGCGCATACTCGCTTGGTTAGAGAAGTCTACGGAGAGGGGATCGAGTTAACAGGTGGCGCTGTTTTCAGTTGGGGAGCGCCAAAGTGATCACGGAATTGCTGCATGCGAGAGCGGACGGTTGTGGGCCTCCACCGCAAAAGCTGGTGATAAGAGATTAAGAACGTCGACCCGTCAACAACCAAGTCACGGACACACCGGTGGCCTTGGCCAGCAAGGTTAGTTCATGATCGTAGACGCGCCGCAGGCCGACTTCGACCTTGGCGATACCGGCGCGGTCAATTCTTGCGCCGAGTCTCACAACTCGATCGGACAACTCCTGTTGTGTCAATGGCGGCCTACATTTGGCGCGAGCCTTGCGAACACGCGCCCCAACGATGTTCTTGGGTTTGGTCTTCATGACAGGCAGTATGGCAGACTATCGTCAAAGAAGCGTTCCAGATTAGAACAATTAGTTCCTGCCTGGCTCGCCCGAACAATCTACCCGCAGGCCGAACTCCTTTTCAAACTCCAATTGGAGAATCTCATCGGTTCCGTCAGGCGAAATCGCCCACTTTTTGCCTTCGGCGGATTTACCGACGCAAACGCCCTCTTGACCCGCACGCTTACCAGTGAGGATCAACACCCGACTACCTGACAAATCACTTTGCCGGTTTGGCTTTCTTGCTGCCATAACGGGAATCCACTATTCTCCGGATCGTATTGATGCACCGCTCGGGATGCCGTTTCAAATTATGTTCCCAAATGCGAACCACGCGCCAGCCTTTCTTGCGCAGTTTACGCGACACTTGATTGTCGCGTTGGCGATTTCGAAAGAACTTGTCATCCCAGAACTTCTGATTCGACTTCGGCCGGGTGTAGCATTGGGAACAGCCGTGCCAGAAACAGCCATCTACGAAAACAACCAAGCACTCGCGCCGAAATACAAAGTCGGGTTTACCGAATACTAGCTGGTTGCGTCGCCAGCCAGAAATCCGATTCTTCCTTAACAACCAAGCCAGTCGCAGTTCCGTGTCTTTATTGCCCCGCGACCGGATCAACGCCATAACTTCCGAGCGTTTCTTTTTGGACCAAATATCAGCCATTAGCGATCACATCTCACGATTCGGAATGCGTAAAAGGGCACTCAACTTCTGATCCAATGGGCAAATTGCCTCCAGAAATGACACGCGTCTTTCAGGGACAGTGGTTCGATTGCAGACGCGTCAGGCATGCTTCTGCTCAATGAGTTCATAGACGATCTTGCCAATCTGCCTGGCGAGGAGTGGTGGGACAGCGTTCCCAACCTGTTTGTATTGTTCAGTACGCGGCCCTTCAAAGAAATAATTGTCCGGAAACGTCTGGAGTCGCGCCGCTTCACGAACTGTCAGGCTTCGGGACTGTGTTGGATCGTAATGAATGAAATAATGCCCGTCTTTGGAGATATGCGAGGTGATTGTGGTAGAAGGGCGGCCCCGGGACTGAACGCGAAAACGGTCATTGAACATGGCACCGGCAATGGCAGCGGCCACATTCGCATGTTTGGGCAACAGCGCGTTGGGAAACTCCTCCAAACTTGGAGTGTGATTGTTTGTGCGGGCAAACTGGGAGGCAAATAGATAGCGGTGCAAGTCCTCGCGGATGTGCCCACGGGTTGAGTGGTTGCAAAAGCCCGCCAAATTGGGATCACGCAGCCAGTTCCGGGCAAATTTCGGCTTGGGTTTTCCAGGGACAAATTCGCCACCCCGACTTAGGCAAGTGTTCAGTTTTTGCAGAACCTTTCTGATTTCGCGTCGCAAGTCCGGGGAAACCGTGGACTCCGATAAAGCGGGAGAATGGAGAAGTACGTGAATAGCAGCGATCCAATTATCCGCGCCATCCACTTCTTTAGACAAGCCACTACGCAGGCGCGGGAGATCACCGATGGCTCTTTCGATGGGAATGGAGTTCTTGGTTGGGCACAACACGCCAGGTTGGAACGCCCAATCCGAGCGGAGGCCCAGCAAAATTACGCGATGCCTGGACTGAGGTACGCCGAACAACTCGGAACGCACGACATAATCCTCAGGCGCAAATGCTTTCGACCGGCCTCCCGGGGAGTTCACCAATGGGAAAATCTTGTAGGTAAGGGGCGCCATTTGGTCGGCTGCGGGAACTACCTTCAAGGGATCGGTAAGATCGTTGATAATTTTCTGGAATATACCTTCTTTGCTGATGGTGGCGGACAACATGCCTTTGACATTTTCCATCACAAAAACAGGCGGACGATGCATGGCCAAAATCCGCAAGTATTGCTGATACAGAAGATGTTTCGCATCGGTGGCAAACGTCGGATCGTTCTTACGACGGGAACGCCCAACCAGCGAATAGGCTTGGCAGGGAGGCCCCCCGATGAGAACCCAGTCATTATCTCCATCGATGGCTTCACGGATGCGCTCATCGACGAGAGTCGGAGGGGAATCCTTGGAGCCGAGTTCCGCGCGCCAAGCCTCCCGACGGGCGTGTCGCGCTTGGTGTGGGAATTTGGCAAACAGGTCGGCGCGAGAGATTCGGAGGGCTAAGTATTCATAATACTCGCGCGGCACTTCGCGGTGCGGGAACTGGCGGAAAAAAGCGCGCAACTCGAGGGTCTGATGGGCGAAGAAGTCCTTTTCGATAGATAGGGCAATCTTGAATAAGGGCCGTAGTTTGCTGCGCAGCGAGGCAAACCCCTCGCCTAATCCGCCTGGGCCGGCGAAGAGATCTATTATGGGAATCGGCATCTGTTTGCGAACGATGGGATGGAGTTCAGGGGGGGAAGAAGCCCTCAATTTTCGCACGATTCTCAGCTTCGATCAAAATGTGCGATTGTTTTTCCGATGGGATCCTGCGGGGAATGGCACATGCGGCATCCAAGATTCCCAGTTCCTTCGCTGTAAGTTTGCGATTAGCGCCATTCCAATCGCGGAGAAGTTTCCAGTGTTCAGCTCCTTTCTGCACCACATAAGCCTGAGCTTGGATTCCTTTTTGAATAAGATCCGTCCGTCCCGCATTCTTCTCAAGTTCTCTATTCTGTTCGATGTCGATGAGGTATTTTTCAACTTTAGCTTGCAGTTGCATTTTGGCCGACTTCACTTCGTTCCAACAATCTTCGCCTTTGGCCCACTCACTGACGTTGGATGTGGCACTCGCGGGGCCGTTCAGAAGGATCTCGTTTACCGTTTCCGCAATGATCAGAAGTTGGTTTGAAAGATCCTCAGGAAGAATTTGCATATCCCAGATTTTCAGAAAATCGATGTAAACATCGCGCTCATTCACCAGATGCGCGAACTTAGCCAAAGCGTATGTTACTATATTCGCCTTGTAGCCCGTATACCAACCCGCTCGGAGTACCAGATTGTCGAGTTGGCGGAAGAGAATGGCTTTTCCGATTAACCTCTTGAACCACAACTCGTTAAAATCGACCCCGTCGTTTTCGTCCCACCGCTTTCCCAGTTCGCCTGCGAAACCGCTGAAGTTCTTCTGTGCCCCCTTGCTGACCTCGTGCGGCAATCCCTCGAAAGACCTGACGTATTTGGCAAGGTCGGTCTTGGTAAACATCTGGTTCTTTGGATTCTGAATGAGGAACTTTCTTTTATCTGCAGCGCTGAGGCTCGCTTGTTTGTTGACGAACTGGCCACGCGCTCGCTCATAGAACCAGTGCGTTTCCTGAACAAGGCCTGCGGGGGAGGGCGCCCACAGCCGTCGGGAGAACTCCTCAATCTTGCGATGGAAAGGGTGGTTGGAAAAAAAGTCTGCAGCACTCACCTTGTTTTGTGTGTTGGAATACTCGGAAATGCGAGGCACCACCTCTTCCACCTTTTCAGCGGCCACAACGGACAGTTTGATCTGAACGTACACACCAGAAAGGTCGGCTCCCTCCTTCCTCCCGGCAGTAAAGATTGAAGCGGTGGTCTGGCCACCGTTCACGATCTGGAGATTACGAACGGACAGAAGCCTGTCGTCATTCCCACTGGTGCGCACCTCCTCGGCCGTGGCGGAGAGACCATTATTGTATGAAAAAAACATGTGCGGTTCGTTTACAATTGTGTTGCGCATGCCCTTGTTTATGTTCCCCCGGAACTGCAGAAAGGTACGCACATTCTGCTCGAGAAGCCGCTCTCCATACTTTTCATAAAGTTCCGCAATGACCCGCCCGGGCATCACCAACAGATAAGATCTCATCGAATCTTTGCCGAGATAGGCCGGGAGGCACGGAATCCCCTGCTTTTCGAAATCGCAGAAATCAATTTCAATGTCCTCCCGCGCTTGCCCCGACGTTTCAACCCGATAAATCCTTTCAAAATCCCATATCTCGTAGCTGGCCGCAAGGCCGGCGACTGTTTTACTTGGAAGTTCCTCCACGCGCGAGCTAAGGCGTGCGTTCGACAGGATGACCAACGAAAGTTGTTTGATGGTACCGTGGGATTCAGAAAAAAACCAAGCAAGTTCGGTGACGGGCATCGACTCATCAAGTGATTTGGGAAAGTCTTTTTTGAGACATGCTTCCAAAAATCGCCCTAAACGCTTGAAGCCATCGGTCACATCGCTCTGGGTCAAGGTTTCAAGAGTTCCTGAGTCCCGGTAGTCTGACACAAACAACGTCAGTTTGGAGAATTCGTCATCATACGACCACGCATCCACCGCCATCCCTCTTGAGGTGTGCTTATAATCGATTTGTGAAAAACTAGGGATAAAGCCATCATCCTCGATCAAAGAACACATGTGTTCTACAAATGTGCTGCGAAGAAAATCCTCTCCCGCGCCGGCTTGCGCGTGCAGATCTTGGGTAAATTCCTTGAAGTAGTCTTCAATATTCATGTTGATGGCCACCACTGGGGCCGGGACTGGAAACTGGCACATGAATCTAAACGGATGGAATACGAAATGGATTCAACCCCCGGAGTCAGCCCAGAATTCACAATTCGCGGAAAACCCTCAGTTAGCCGGTAGCTCTTAACTGAAACCACCAAAAACCGATGGTTTTCATATTCCTCGCAGGCAACGTACCCCGCCATGTAGAGAAGATCATCAAACTTTTCGCGCGTTGCGACTGATGCCTCAGCCAAATCACCCCTAATTTCCGCCACCAACGAATTGAGATCCAAACTGCCGTCCTCATCGCCGGTCTGTCCGGCAAGTGTGTAAACAACGAGATAGCCAAACGGCAGTTGGGGACTCAATTGATCCGCGGAACTGATCCGGACGACAGGCTTCGAGCCACCTGATTGACACTTTACTTCAACGGCTGTTTCATTGACCGCAAAATCCTGAGGAGCTTCCTCTGGCCCCCTCCAAGCATCAACCGCTGCGTCGTATCCGAAAACGACCGAGAGCGGATCCTTGAGAAACAGCAGTTCACCCATCAATCCCTTTATCTGCTCCGGGGTAAGGATACGCGGGCGGATCCGTCTTAATAACTCCTGCCAGCGCTGTAGTCGGCGCATGATGACAATGGAGGCGGTGGATTCATCCTCAACCGTTGCAGTTGCGCGTACCAAGTCGGAGCAAAGGGCGTAGAACAGTTCCCAATTGGAATTGTCCTGCAATACCAGCACCATTTTTCCCCGAGCGCCTTGGGCGGCGAGATACAACTCCACGCCAGACAGGCTGGGCAAAGATTTCTTTTGAGGAAGTCCATTGATTGGGGCGTCATAAGCAAATGAATAACGAGACTTTGCGTCAACACCCCAGAAGAGTTTGAGGGGATGTGTCTCGTCCACAAGTCTGACGTTCAGCTCAGCCGACGGTTTTTGGATGGTAGACCAAGGATTGTTCATTATTGCTCCTCAGGGTCTTCCTCAGGCATATCAAAGTTTTGTTCCCACCATTTCGTGTTGACCACGTATTCGACAAGTTTCGCGGGACGCTTTGCGGAGCCGGCGTCTCCGGGAAAACTAAGACCGTACGCTGGGACGATCTTTGTTTTGGAAGAATCCTTGGTGCAAACCTCAGCAAAGAAAATCATGAAGAGTGGATTTCGGCCTGTGACCTTCCGATACTCCTTGTCCGGTATATTATCGCCTGGGTAGTTATCTTTGACTTGCTTAATTTGCTCTCCGGTAAGGCCGGCTCGCTCATCACCCTTTGATGCCACCCGCCTCTTGCTGAATTCAATTCTGAAATCATCCAACCACGCCACAGTTCGCCGAATTGGTGCTATTTTAAGACCCCCCACATCGTAGTCCGCTAAATGATCAGAGGACGAACGGAGAAGAACATCGAAGCGAGCGTCGCATGAGAGCACCAACCACTCAATATACTGAACCAAAGGCTCTGCGTATGTCAGAAGGCATTCTGGGTGGTTTTCAAAAGTCTGCACGGCGGTCATGATGATACTGGGCGAGACAGATTTCCAGAGATAGCCCAAACTTGGTTCGTTCCGTACGGGCACCTCCGCCTCCGACTGTGAGCATACTGACTCAAGAACCTTTTTATTGCGCTTGAGGATTTCGGCATCACCAAAAAGGACGCTTGTTTCAGCCAGGCGACCTTCAAGTGCGATCTGCATGGGAACTTTTCTTCCAGTTCGCATCTTGTTTCGCGCAGTTACGATCAATGATGTCGGATGACTCCTCACACGCAGACCAAACTCCTTGGGTGTTAGTCTGGCGCGCTCCATTGATTTAAAGTCTCTTCTGAGTTCCTCTGTTGCATCCGCAATGTGCGCATACCAAGAACTGGCAGCGGGACTCATGAAAATTCTGCACACATCCGAATAGTCGTCCCTGTAGCCAAACCATCGCCCCATCTGCATGAGCGTATCGTACATTATGGAATTGCGCAGGAAATAGCTTGTTATCAGTCCCTCGAGGGTCAGCCCTCGGGACAATCCGAGCCCGCCCACCGCGATAACAGATCTTCCGTTGGGATAGTTTCTTAAACTGTAGTCCAACGTGTCCTGCGAGCTAGAATTGACTATAATAATTTCGATGGGCGCCGCGGCTTCTCTGAGCCTTCTCTGAACCTCAGGCCACTTAAATCCCGCGCCAGTGAACTCCTCAAGAAATACTTCATGCAGCTTGGAAAGGGCCTTGTTCTGAAGCGCCGTTTCCGGTGGCAGGGCACCGTAGTTGGCGATGCTTTGCTTCAACTGCTTAACATGCTCAAGAATCAAGCCTGCAAGGATATTCTGAACATTGGTAAACCGACTTGCATTGACCATCATCGAGTGACATTTACCAGTGTGCCCGCGTAGAAGACGGATGGTACTACCCAGAAGGAAGCAAGAGATCGCCTTCCGAAGGGACTCCGGAAGGCGTTTAGGAACAAAGTCGATCTTGTGTTTGAGGGGAAGAAAATCCTCATTATCCTTGATGTCGCGTACACAATCGAGATCTGCCTCATCCGTAAAAAGACGGTGAGGGCCGACGTAGTTGTCCGGAGGATCGAGACTTAGAATGAAGTCGCGCGGAAAGAGGTCACGGTAAAGTTCCCCGTTCTCCATCTCATCCTCTGTTTCCGGGTCGACAAAAATATTAGCAAATGGTGTGGCTGTGTATCCAACGAAGGATGAACGGGTAAAGAGGGAAAGAAGATTACGAATGGCAAGATTGATAGTCGTCGGATCGTTGTCTTCCTTGTTCGTGTTGATCGAGGCATGATCCGCCTCGTCGTCAACTAAAAGCATCGGGAAATTCTGCAGTTTGTGCTGGTTGTTACTGCTCAGCCACTCGTGAAGGTTTTCGAGCGTGGATTTATTCTTCTTGATGACGAGAACGACCGGCTCATTTAGGGCTTCTAGGCCCATTGCAATTGCATTCGCTGTCTGTTTCTTAAAATCCTCCACGCTCGTCGTAAAACAAACCGGGCGACGGTCAGTACCGAATGTGGCCGCGCCGATGTGTTTCTTTTCGCGTGTGCACCATCCGATAAAATCACTGTCTATTCGCTCCTGAGTTTGGTTCCGGAGCGAATTCAATGTTCCCGCAAGGACTATGATGACGCGGTACCCTGCATCGGCTGCTTTGCAAACCAACCCTGTGTAATTAGCGGTCTTGCCAGACTGAACGTGGCCGACCACCAAGCCTTTTCTCGCCCACTTTCCCGCTTTGTGTGGATCCTCAAGATGATCGACAATTTTATCGGTTAATCGATCTAGTGTGCTTACGACGTGGGCGGGAAACCCCTTTTTGAGGAGATGTTTTCGATACCGCTCCCAGTAAAACCAATTGATCTCTCCCTGCCTGCCAGCGAGCCACGGTTGGAAATCGTCCGCTTCAAACAGAGATCCCAAATCCATTCGTATTAAAAATCGGGCCTCAAGGACTCGAACGGCCTCTTCTATATCCTCATCGGAAAAATCAGTCGCTCCGACTGCGCCTGACGTAAGGGAAAGAACCGCTGACTGAGCCTTTACGATGTTTAGCAATGCCTCCTCAGTCGGTGGCTGCCGGTCTTCAAGAATTACCGCAACCGAATCGATAAGTTTATTAAGTTCAGGCTTCATTTTGTCCGTTCAGATTGAGTATTTCTTCGATCAACTCAGGTGAGCAATTAAAGAACTCTGCTCCCTGGAGTTGCTGGCGGAGTTCAGGCCCCTCAAAGCCACAGGAGCGAAGGGCTCGCACAAGTTGGATTCCCACCTGCCGGACGGTCTCATCACTCGGGCCATCCACATCGAATTCAGATTTATCGTCCGCCGCGTCCGCATAATACATGTCGTATGGAAAGGTCGAATTTAGCAGTTCAAAGCAGGCACGCAGACTCTCGACGCGGGCTTTGGGCAAATCTTTCAGGAGACCCTTAACGAGGGGGTGATCCTCATTGACCCCATACCGAATCCTGCCCTCCACGACTTCTCGCTTCCATACCGGGGTTATCTTTCGATTCCGTATTCTGGTCGCCCTGTTTGTGAAAACGATTCGTCCCGCGCCGGAAATCTTATTTATGATCCGTTTAAGCTCCCTGCGAACTGTTTCGGGGGGATTGGCCTGAGACTTCTTGACGTCAATTCGCCATAGATCGTCGAGGGAGTTGGGAATGTCGACCTTGATTCGGATCAGTTTGTTTAGACCGTCCTTGGGGATCAGTCTAAACCAAGTGGCCTTAATGATCAGGCGTTTATTACGGTAGATGTAGAAGCCTTGATTTTGCAGGTAACCCTCTTCACCGGCATCCCTCTGATATTCTGTGACCGAAGAGGCTTTGGCACGATGGGGAAGCACATAGGGTTGAATAGTGACCACCTGCCCCTGGACGTGGATTCTCTCCACGGGCAGTTCCTGTCTTGCAGGGATCGATGATCCAAATGGATCGTACGCTTCCAAGGAAGTGTCATTAAAGTCAATGGCCACTTTCCTTTGTTTAAGGACTGGCGCAAGAAAACGGTGGAAAATCAATTCAAGATGTTGTCTTGCCGAATCCATATGGGCTGAGAAACGTTTCTCGCCGGTCGACTCTTTGGGATCGCCCAAACTCACATCAAGGTTCCGCCATAAGACAATGGTTCCGGATTCATTGTCCGCGAGATGTTTCGAAATGAGACCCGCAAGAATCTCATCCTTCGATACTGCGCCCATACTGAGGACTGAGGAACTCCATTCGGAAGCCCTATTGGCAGTCATGGCATCCAGGTTCCACTCACAGGCAGATATTGTCCCGTCTTTCTCAGAGGCGACGGTTAATTGCCGACATTGAGAAATTGATGCTGTCTTCATACCCAAGCCGAACCGTCCCAGATCGTCGGAATCCCTCTTTACATTCGGGCTTCTGGAGCCGAACCTCATCGCCTCAATCAATTCTTTTCCCGACATTCCGAAACCGTCGTCACACACAGCGATCCACGGTTTGCCATTATTCCAAAGGAAGCGAATGGAAATGCTGTCTGCTTTCGCGGTGATGCTGTTGTCCACTATGTCTGCAAGTGCTGTGTCGAGGCTATAACCGATGCTGCAAAGCGACTCGAGAAGGGCGGAAGGTATTAAGTTCTGGCTCGCATTCATGACATGGTCACCGTTCTGGCGTGGACAGCGCTTACTCGCAATGCCTCAGCTTCTACCAAAATGGCAGCACGTTGTCAGTCAGGAAAGCGACATTCTCTGGCGCAGGGGACTACGCGGGTTCCATCGCAAGCGCGCTTCGGGTTTCAGTCGCTTGGCATTTGTCAAGTTGCCGACGCTAATTCCTTCTCGTCTGTTGACGGGCAAACGCCACGGACGGCTTTGGGGACGCACCGATAAGATACCCGCTGGTTCCGCCGCCATCTCGGATAATCATCACCACGACTCGCTCATCCGATTCATAAGTCCGCACCCAGTTCGCCTCTTTGTCGCCTGGCCAGCCGCCAATTTCGGAAAGCATCGGGCTGCCATCCGCCACATAGCGCAATTTGATCGGCGCGTACTGTGGGGTGTTCGCATGGACGAAATCGTTCTCGTCGACGACCACAGAGCCGCGACCTTCTCTCTGAAAGTGCTCCCAGGAAAAGGCCGCCAGTAAAACCCAGTTCGCATCGAGGAACTGCTTGTGGCGGATGATGCGTTCTTTGCGGGTTAAATTCATTGGGCATTCGTTGCCCCGACACAATACTCCAACACCTCCAGCTTTCAATCTGTTTGAGACTCCGGTACTTCAAACCATACGTCCACTTCGACCCGTGTATCGCAACGAATGTTGCTAAAGACTATACGACCCGGCGCGAGCCTGGAACCGAAAGACAGGAATGCTGAATGTGGGAATTGTGGGCTGTTTGAGGACTGCGGATAAAAAAGATAACGCCTTTTCGCTCATAGATCTTTCATCAGATCTCCAACCGACAAGTCGAGTGCATCCGCCAATTGCTGTATCGTGAAAAGCGTGGGATTTTCAACTCCACGTTCGATCCCGCTCAAGTGAGTTCGATCCAAATCTGCTTTTTCAGCAAGAGCCTCCTGAGACAAACGCTGTTTGAGCCGAAGTTTGTGTACCCGACTTCCAAAGGTCTTGGCGATGTTGTGTCGCACATTCGATGTTCTACCCGGAATGGCGTCGAATGACTGTAGGCTATAACCAACAATAGTCTTGACTTCGGTCTGGCGACGGTGAGAATCTGGGAGGCGCTCGGAATGAATGACAAGAGTGGTTCTCCCCGGTTTCGAGAACCACCCCCAATCTTAGGGTATCCAACAACAGGAGAGATCAGGGAATTTCAACGCATGTCAAATATTCAAGAGTCGAGGACATTCCCAATGCGGGCTGACATTCTATTCACGTACGCTAGGAGCGCGCTAATGGCTGCGGGTGCCGACTTCAGCGCAGGCGACGTAAATCTTGGGATGATCCGCGCCATCGTTCCCCAAACTCCGTTTACATGGGAAGTTCGTATTCAATTGGATTTCTTGCCCCACGAAAACTCTACAACGGTTCAGTATTCCAGTGAGTGGCAGTGGGGTATTATTGATCAGAAAAAAGATTCTAAGGCGGCAGCAGCATTCTGGGGCGCTCTAGATCACATCGTCAAGCGCGCCCTCGTTCAGCCCGCACCGAGCAGCATTCAAATAGGCAGTGCATCACCTGTGGTATCTATCGCCGAGGAGTTGAGGCAGCTTGACGGTCTCGTCAGAGACGGCATTTTGACGCGTGAGGACTTCGAGAGAGCAAAGGATATGTTCTTGGGAAAGGCTCCTGATAAGCGCGAACAAGCGGTGGAGCTTTTGCGAAATCTTCACGATCTGATGCAAAACGGAATCCTGTCCCAATCGGAGTTCAACATGAAGAAATGGGATATTCTTTCCAAACCGAGCATCGGCTGATTCTACAATTGCAACGTGCCAATGGGCCAAGTGCCCGACAATAGCTGACTCACCTGCCGCACCCAGGCGAGCAAGTTGCGTATAGTATGGTATCCGTTACTGGCGTTACTGGACTGATTTCAACCCCGCAACCATCTGAGATTGTAGGACTTCCGCCAGTAACAGATTCCAGTAACAAGGTTTTTGGGCTTGTTACTGGCGTTACTGGGACACCTTCAGGGCTTCCAACCGAGCCATTCCCAGTAACAAGTAACGCCAGTAACGACGGTAACACGGTAACACCAGTAACAGATGGTGCACCAATTTCTTCAGGCAACAACTGGGGAGCCTCTTGACACACAGACAATGAATATCGATGCTTGGGACTTCGGTCGATTTTATAGCCTCTTACCAAACGACCCAAACGCATCTTCAAGGCACCATCTGTGATCTTGGTTCCTTCGGCATCCAAGGCTTGTTTGATTTCCAGCCAGGTTGCCGGTTGGATCTGTTCCAGAACTTCCTTGATTGCGGTTTCTGTGTCATCTGCTGGCACAACGAAGGTGTCTTTCTCAATCGTCCAGTCGAGGGTGTCAGGATCGAACACAATGCCGAATTCCCGTTCCTCCACGTCCCGGCCTGTGACCTTGGCAATCGCCCGCAACTCGCCGCGCTTTCGAGTTACACAGATGATGTTATCCGCGACACCACCTTGACCGTTGCTCCCGTTTATGGTGTCCATAAAGTCCGATTTCTCCTTCTGCTTGTTGGTGTGGTGGATGACCAGAACCATGATGCCGCGCCGCGCCGCAAGTTTGTGAAGCGGGAATAGCCCTTCGCTGTCCGAACCGTAGGCGGTATCTCCCTTTTGTGGCTTGGCTTTGATCTTCTGCAAGGTGTCCACGATGACGACCTTGCACAGCGGATTGTTGTCCAGGTAGCGGTCGAGCATCTCCAGCCCTCCGCAATCCAGTTTTACCCAGCCCTCTGCGGTCGTGCGGAAGGTGATCCCGTCGGGCAAGGTTCCGTCGCCGATTTGTGCCTGCAAGCGTTTCTGAATTCGTCCAGGCGTATCTTCCAGCGACAACACCAGCACGTGTTTGCCTTGTGACGCGCATCGACGAGCGATGGTCAGGGTCAATAATGATTTGCCGAACTTCGGGGAACCAAACAGCATGTTGAGTCCCTTGGCGGGTAGGATGCCTTCCCAAATCCAGTCCATCGGAGGAAACTCGGTGGTCATGATCTCGGCGGCCGTCCAGAACTTGCCGGGCGCGGTGCCTTCCAGGGTGTCGATGCTCGCGACCTTTTGCACGAACTGACGGACGATCTCGGTGTGCCCCGACTGTGCGGTCATTAACTTCTGATAGAATTCGTCCAGAACGGAACAGCCTTGGCGTTGTAGGTGTCGCCCCGTGATCTGACGCTTTAACCAGGGGTATTCGTTATCGGTGACAGGTAGCGCCCACACTTCGGAATAGAACTGCATCGCGCCGACGACCGATTCGGGCTTGGCTACTTTCTCGACCATGGAACGGAAGGTGTCCGGCCCGACCCGTTTCTTGTGTTCGCGGTAGTAGAGTTCGCAGACGTGGAACATTTCGGCGCACGGCTCGTTCCAGAACATCGGGGTCTTGATGTCCTTTGCGGCTTCAGCAAGACAGTCGTCGAACTTCAGCATTAAGGAACACAATTTGCGTTCCTCCATTTCTGCCGTTTGGGTTAGTCCCGCGTGGGGTGGAGTAAACAGTTTCAAGTCATTGGTGTGGGTGCCGGACATGGGCATTCCTTCGCCCGGATTCGATGACGGAGTGGAGGGCAGAAAAAAACGCGGGCAATTGAAGTGTGAGAAAGTTGGCGTCAGAATCGCCAGGGTCGTGAAACCCGCCTTCAATTGCGCCGCGAAAGTATTGTGTTGTGATTCGCATGGTTCTGATTAGCACGGCTCTCACACCGCGCCTCACGCCTCCATTATACAACGCGACCCGCCCGTTTCCCTTCATGCTCCATACATATATGTTCTACGGGGTTTCCGTCGTTAATTCTCAAACGTGATAGAAATTGTTGTGTGACCTGCCAGAAATGCCGCCGTCCCGCCGCGTGTCAATCGAAAATCGCCAATTGATAAATACAGGTTGACACGCTTCCTCGGGGGAGTGGAACGCAAGGGACGCACAAATCCATAATTTTAGTGAATCGGAAACTTGCAAGTGCCAAAGGTGCGCGACAGAATTCCACCATGACGCACAAACAAAATATCGGAGGTTAATAGCAACAATGATAACAAAATGGGAACTGGTCAACGTCTGTCCGTCGGGCAGGGAATTGGTGATGGCGGTTGAAGATAGCCAGGAACGCATTGAACAACGGCGGATTCAGGTGGTTAGGTATCTGGCTGAGAACTGCATGGTACACAAAGACGGCGCTCAATTGGAGGTCAGGGAATGGCAATTTGAAGACAATGCGGCTGTCACGGAGGCGGAGGAACAGGCGGCGCGCAATTGGTTCATTATGGAAGATGACGTCCGCAAAGCCGAATTCTGGCGGGAAATTGCTGCCAAATACCGGACTTACGAAGAAGACTACAGCGAGCAAGATGCCGCCGACGCTGCCGAAGAACAAGAGCATGACGCCGGTGTCGCCGAAGCGGAACGGGAATGTCAGCGTATCGATGAAGCGCAAAGAACATGGACAAGAATGTGGGAACTTCGAATCTACGGGGATTGTGATCCGGAAGAAAGTTGGACACGGACCTTGGACGGCGAGCAACTGGCAAGCCTGGGATGGTTCGGGACACAATCGGCGGCGGAAAAAGAACGCGATCACATCAATGGGCTGATGAAGGAACACGGATTGGTCTTTGATCAGAATGCGTATCTGTCGGTCGGGTGTTGTGACGTGCGGGCAGACAAATTGGAAGCCTTGAAATCACAAGCCGCCAACGAACGTGATTGCCTGGACGAGAAGATTTGGGCGCTGGTGGAAGGACAGGGCATCACGTGCCGGTCAACCGCTTCGCTGATGGTCGTGCCCGGGCCAGACTTCAAGGAACCAAAACCGAAGGCGGTGACGACATGCCGCTAACTTACAACTGGGGGAAATGCGACAAAGCGAAGTTGCGGTCGGTGGGATTGCTGCACAAGAACGGGGAACCGAGTGAAAAACTGACGCATTTTTGTTTCCTTTTGAATTCGGTCGGGGTCGGATATCCCGAATTGACGCAAAAGAACCTTGTCGAAGTCGCGGCCCGGGTTTTCGCCTGTGAGGGGTTGTGCGGTTTCAGGTGGTACAAGAATCGTCTCCCCGACCCATATACCATGCACGAATTGCGGGCGATGATTGGCTATCAAACAAACGCGGGGGAAAAAACGCGGGCGGAATTTTTCAAGGAATTGGAGCTTCACGAAACGCAACACCGCATCGACCAGGATGTGGCAGTCCAGCAGTTCGTCCAGAGGCTGGTCGCGGAACAGGTGACGGCATGACACGACTGACGCGCCTGCAATTCCTCAATCAAGTCCGTGAGGCTTACAAGGAAGTGATCGAAGACAAAAGCCCGTTGCCGTCCCACGAAAAACGGGACGAACACGAGGGTCTGTGGTCGATGATTTGTGGAACGGGAAATAAAAACTGGCACTTCGACGATGTGAATCCCGATGGAACCCCGATGACCGTGGGCGATGGCGCTGAAATCTTGGCGGAGGAAATCGCCTTCATGGAATGGGATGGTGCTGACCGCGACGAAGATGAAACCCCCTACGACTTCATGTGGGAGGTTCAACGGGAACGGGAACACGCGGCAGTCCAGGCGGTGAAGCTGCGTAGCCAGTAAGTCCCGGAAGATGAATCATGGTTTGAAGTCCCGAAGGAAAAATAGTGGGTGGGCTGGTTGTCGCGGCTGTCGATATGGTGCGCTCGGGAAGAACCGACGACAGCTAAATCAAGCCATGAAACACGCGATGGGAGACCCGTGGACAGCTTTATAGGCCATGAAACAAAGCGGCGACAACCAAGAATTTGAGAGGAACGATATGACGACTGGAAATTGCACAAACGAAGAAACAGTATGGACGACCGAACAGGAACAAATTTACACGGATGCGGATTGGGTGGGCTGCGTTTGGGAAAGCATCTATCCCGATTGCGTTGACCATTTATTGCTGTTTGAAGGCAAGTGGTTCCTGTTTCACTCCTGCGGACACAGACACGACGATGCGCCGCCGCGACCGATGACCCAGGAGAATGTCGGAAAAATGAAAAATGACCCGTTCTGGTGGCCCGGGGACGAATCATGGGAAGCATTCTATGCGCGAATGATGGTGCGGGAAGCTCGGTTGAAAGCTGAGGGTGTGGGACGTTACGCCACACGCCAAAAAAGCCACACGCAATCCATCGACGGGGTTTGACATCGCCCTTCAAATCGAATCCTAGGCGCAAGAAAATGACCCAATGATAGCGGAAACACCATATCCAGCATGGGACGCCATTGAAGGGCCCCCGCCGTCGATGCCGCAAACGATGCCGCTGGACATTGATCGGCTGGCGGATGCCATTGCGGAACGCTTGGGGGAACGAATAGGGAAGGGGACGAAGCCCGTTAGTGACCTGCTGACGCTGGAACATGGCGCGGCGCATTGCAACACCAGCCTGTCGAATTTCAAGCTGTGGGCAGAAGCGGGCTACTTCCCGAAGGTCAAACGCGGCCGTTACGTTCGCTTCCGTCGCGCTGACCTGGACGCATTCCTTGATCGTCAGGTGTTGCGCACTGTCCGTGAACCGCGTCAGCGTCTTAGGAAACGGCGGATGGTGCGGGGCGAAGTGCATAAAACTCCTTCGCCTCTGCTTCGGTAGCTTCCCCGCGATAATAGGCATTCAACAGGCGGGGCTTGTCGTGGCCCAGTAGGTAAGCGGTTGCAATCGGATTCTTATATTGGGCGATATGATACGACGCGCAAGTGTGGCGCAACCCGTCGTGAATCCAACCTTCCGCCCGGTCAATCGCTCCCTGCAACTTCGCTTTCTTGCGGCGCCCGTCACCATTGACAATCCTGTGCGGGGTTTCGTGTCCCTCAAGCCAGTCCAGCACTGCATCGCCTAGAGGGTCACCGCGATGACATTCAACGACGCGGCGCATTTGGGTTTTGGTGACATCCGAACCGAGTCGCACAATCAATTCGTCCTTGGTGTGCTTGATATGCTTTTCTTCCAGTCGTTCCAATTCGGTCGGACGGATACCTGTAAACATGCCAAGCACAGCGTACCAACGGAATTGATTGGCGACGGCCGCGTCCAGAATGTTGCGGCAGTCGGACACGACGAAGTGATCCACGTCCCGATAGATTTCGTGCTTGCCGATGGCAAGACGGTCTAGGGTGCGGGTCACCGGATTCTTGCCGCAATGTTGCTCCATAAAAAAGTTGAACAGTTCCGATGCTTTCTTTAGGTAGTTCGCGACGGTCATGCGGGCGATGCCGTCTGTCTGTAATTCCGCCGACCATTCCGCGATGTCGTCTTGGCTGATGTCGTGTAGTTGGCGTTCGCCGAATACTTCGTTGACCGCGTCCAATTTCAACCGTAGGTCTTTGCGAGTGGAAGGGCGACGGTGTTCTTTCGCCTTTAGCATTTCCTGAATCAAAATGGAAATCTTCGGCGCATTGCGGTAATCGGTTGCGTGGCTGATCGCAAAGGCGACGGCTTCCGTGAGGGTCATGCGTCCTGCAAGTTTCTCCGTGCATCGAACCGCTTCCAGTCGAAGTTCCTCGGGGCAGTTGTAGGCGCGGGCGGATTCATTGTTTACCTCTGCGGCTTTGCGTTTGGCTTCGTTTTCGTCTTGAAAGTAAAGTCGCTCCCGCGTACCGTGCTCATTGATGAACGCGACTTCAAATGTCGGCACGCCTTCCGGGTTTTTCTTGCTCGGCTTTGTTGTCGTCTCACGGACTTTGGCTTTCATCGTGTCTCACTTGTCAAAGACACGATATACAGTCAAATGCCAGTCGTCAAGGCATAATCTCTTGCAGTTGACGTAAGTGCTTGGTAGGAGGGGTGGCTGAGTGGTCTAAAGCGGCGGTTTGCTAAACCGCTGTACGGGATTAAAGCCTGTACCGAGGGTTCGAATCCCTCCCCCTCCGCCAATCGTTGCCCGAAGCGGAACGTGCGATTAGCCAATGAAAAGCTTCAAATCCCCGTTGCTTTTGCTAATCATTTTGTCTCTATGCGGGCGACGCGCACCGGCGCAGGACAATGTCCGGGACGGCTCAGAGCCGATCATGCGCTCGATCGACCCGGCCCGGTTGACGTATGATTACCTGGTCGATGGCGACCTGCCCCAAGACGACTCGGCCGCCAGGAAATTTAAGACACTGCAGGCCGCGTATGAAGCCGCGCCCGCAGGAACGGAAACGAAACCGATGGTCATCGGAATCAAACCGAACGTGTATCAGCTTCCGGGCCCGGCCACACGAGGCCCGAGCCTGAGTATCCGGAAGAATTACATCACCCTGTTGGGATTGACCAATAACCGTCGCGCGGTGGTGTTGGCGGATAATCGCGGTCTGATGCAGGGCTCCGAGGATGACGGGTACCTCATCGATATCAACGCCACCGGATTCACCGCGAAAAACCTCACCATCATCAACTATTGTAACACCGATTACGAATATCCCGGCGATCCCAGTAAGAACCTCACGAAACGTTCCGACGTCATCACACAAGCCGTGGCACTCCAGGCGGCGGGCGACAAGCACTGTTACGAGAATGTCGCGCTACTTAGCCGTCTCGACACGATGTTTCTGCGCACCACGCGCTCTTATTTCAAGAATGTTTACATCGAAGGCACGGACGATTGGATGGGGGGAGGACAGCTCAGTGTTTGGGAAGACTGCACGCTGGTCTTCTTGACAGGGTCCGGCGTGATGTCGGCATCGGGGATCGTCTTCTTCAATTGCGCGTTCGAAGCGACCCGCGGCATGCGATTCTACAAGGCCGAGTTTCGTAGCGCCGAGCGACCCAATGTCCTGATCAACTGCGCACTACCAGTTGATTCTCCGCAGGCTCACGTCGCCTGGGTACGAGGTATCGCCAAACCCAGACCGAGCCAGCTTTCTCTCACGTATCATAACAAAGATGCCGCAGGCCATCCGGCGGTCATCTACGACAGCACCGTCGAAGCACCCGCTTTCACCTACTCCCGGGAGTTGTCTGATCAGGAACGCCCGGCCTTCAACCCGTGGAATCTGCTCCGAGCGGCGCCCAACACCCCGGCTGACGACTGGGATCCGGCTGACGTGAGAGGTAAGTATGAAGCAGCCGGACAAGGAGATCTGCCTTTCCGCATCGCGTGGACAAACGACACGCCGTCGATTCGCACTGGAGGACCCGGCGCAACCATCAGCGCGAGGGTAATGCCCATGCGTGCCGACCCGACCATTACCTGGTCAACCAAATCCGATCTCGTTTCACTCAGCCGAACGACGGGCTCGAATGTTGTGGTAACGGGACGAAATACAACCAGCCAGGCGGAATGGGTTGCCGTGAACGCCACCGCATCCAACGGCTTCTACGTGGCGGCCAACGTCTATGTTGAGCCAAAGTATTCCGATCCACCGGCGGTGACTGCAGGGCCTACCGTGAATTCACCTGCGGACGGAGTGGCGACGGTAAATTACACGCTGGATTTGGGCGGCAAGCAGGATCAGTCGATTATTTCATGGTTCATTTGCGACACCGCTGCGGGAACCAATTCGAGAAAAATTGCTGTCAGCCGAGGAGACCAGCCCCTGAAGACACTCCCGCTGACGCCGGGCTACATTGGCAAATATCTCAAGGTGACGATTCAACCCAAGCACAGCCTGAGCGATGCCGGTGCGGAAATACAGACAATAGGTGCAAAGCGCGTCACGCCAACCGACATTCGTTCCACTACTGTTTCACCGAATTTTCGGAACTTCGTACCAGAGACAAATGCTGTATACGTGAGCGGTTTGTGGACGGTTTTGGGCACGTGGGCCGTTGTGTCCGGGGATGATTATGTGAACGGTTACGGCATCCGACCGAGTACCCCGGCTTGGCTGCTCTACCAGCAAGACGGGGATTGCGGCGATATGCAGGTCGACCTCATGATGGCGTCGGAAAAGGGCGGCCAGGGGTTTTCGGTCCCCGGCTCGCCGGCGGACAGCGGCCCGCGCAATCTCCACGCGGACATGTACATCAAGTATGATCCGCGAACCAAGAATGGCTACGCCCTACGGATGTGGCGAACGACCCGGTCCGCTTCGAAATGTATGTTTCAGCTATACAAGATCGAGAACGGCGCTGGGTCGCCCCTCAATGACCGTCAGGTGTTAAGCGGCGCATTCAAAACCACCATCCACATGACCCTGAAGGTCATCGGTACTACCCTGACGGTCACCGCGTCCAACGACGTGGACGATGAAACACTCGCGCTCGATGGAACCATTGCGCCCAATCATTTTGGCGGAGCGGGTGTTTACTGGCCCGGGGGCAGCAGTACCATCTACAGCCGCTTTGAGATATCGTATCCGGTTGCGGGACCGGTAAAGTAGCCGAATGCGCTACTTCAGCGATTTGTCGGCCACGTAGAGGATGCAACCGTTTCGCTTGGCGTTTGGATAGAGTTTAGCCGGAACAGCCGTGATCCGAAGTCCTGCTGCGGAAAGGCGATTGGCAAAGGCATCATCCCAGGCTGCGGACCAGATGACGGCACGACCGCCGGGTTTGAGCGCGGTCAGCATCAGCCGGATTCCGTGTTGGTGATAGAGGCGGAAATTCGGTTTCTGGACCATCGCCGCCGGGCCGTTGTCGATATCGATCACGATGGCGTCATAAAGGCCCTGTGCGGAACGCGCGAGGACATTCCATATGTCATCGATAAAAATTGTGACACGGGGATCGTTCACCAATGTCCCATTCACAGTGGCCAAAAATTCCCGATTCCATTCCATGATCTGTGGGATCAGCTCGGCCACATGAATCGTCGACATGGGCGAGGTCTTTGCGAGCACACTTTTTAAGCTGAATCCCAAACCCAGGCCGCCAATCAACACGCAGGACGGGCCCTGATCCGTCAAGCCCTTCACGGCGAGCTCACCCAGCAGAAGTTCCGAGGCCGAGATCGCGGAATGCATGAGAGTTTGTCCATCCAAGCGAATGGCATAACTTCCATCATGCTCATAGAGCCCCAAGCGCGCCCCTTCGCGGGTGTTTGTCTCCGCCAGCTTGCGTTCGGGTTTCATCGATCCCCGGCGGGGAGGGTTGATTTATCGATCAACTCAACTCCGGGATGCAGAAAGCGGATGCGCCGCTTTTTGTAGAGCGCCCCGAGAGCCTGCTTAAATGCATTTTTACTGGCACCGAACGTCTCGCGAATTGCCTGCGGTGAACTTGCATCGTCATAAGCGATCCGCCCACGATTGGCTTGGAGCACCTGGATAATTTTATCCGTCAGCGGCGCCACTCGCCGGTAACCGTACGCATCGAGACTCAGATCGATCTTGCCGTCCGTGCGAATTTTGCGGACGAACCCCTGCAATTTGTCACCGAGGGTGAGCGGTCCGGCTAGGTTGGTGTGGTAGAGCAGACCTTGGTGGGCATTCTCCACGATCGTATTGTATCCCAGAGGTGTTTTGGCGGTGACGAGAAGATTCACTGCCTGCCCTTCGGCGTACGTGGGCACTTCGTGACTCAAGTGCCGATTCAACCGCGTGCTGGCCACGATGCGTCCGCTCTCCGGGTCGAGAAGGATCGCGACTGTCACCCAGTGCCCGCGGCGAACATGAATTTTTTGTTCGCTGAAGGGGAGGAGCAAATCCTTGGCGAGTCCCCAGTCGAGGAACGCCCCGATACTGGTGGCCACATTGACGACTTTTAAGTACGCGAACTCGCCAACCATGGCGCGCGGCGTTTCCATGGTTGCCACCAGCCGATCCTCGGAATCGTGGTAGACAAACACATCGAGCATATCCCCGGGAACGGTGCCGGGCGGGATATAGCGGCCGGGTAGGAGGATTTCCTGTTGATCCCCGCTATCGAGATAAATCCCAGGAGGAGCATCGCGCACTACGCGAAGGATGTTTCGTCTGCCAATGATTGCCATCAGGGCCGGAGTATATACGCAACCGCGCGTGTGGGAGAAGGAATCATCATGATAATACACTGCACGGATTTTCGAGAACACCTGAGACGTCTTGGCTCGAGGATGCTTAATTCACGGTGGCGGTGCGGTCGGAGACGGGACCGGCACCGTTGATGACGTGGTTGATGTTGCCGTCGGAGCGTCTCCCGAGTCGGACGGTGATCATGTGGTGCATTTTGATCGTGGGAGCGATCGGCGCTTCGATGGCATTGTCGGCGACCACGGGCCCGTGATGAAAAACGCAATAGACGCCGAGTCCCCACGCTTCATGGGTCTTCACGTTGTCGGCGACTTTGTACGAGGCGTAACCGTTGGAGTCACCGTGCCGCCAGGCGTCCTGGCTTGGTGGGTCGTACGGCATTTCCGATTGGTAGAAATAGACGCGACCGCCATTGCCGTTCCAAAGCGTCTGGTATTGCTGGCTATGCTCGACGAACAAACCGTACAGGGTGACGTCGTCACCATTCACGATCAGCCCGTTGGCGTTCTCGTTTGAAGTCCAGCCCACGCCCTTGCCGTGGTCCGCTCGCCACAGCCAGAAATTATCACCCACGACGTCATGGGAATTGATCGTGACCATGCACGCGGTAGTCCCGAGCGTCGCGCCTCCCACCCGGCAAAAGATATCATAAACAAACGACGGATTCGTCGTGTGGGATTTGGATGAGCCGGGCTCGCCGACCTGGAACAAGGTCGACGAATTGGAGGCGCCGGCTTCAAACAGGATCCCTCCGACTTTTACGCCATCGACATCCGCAATCGTCATGGCCGCGGTTCCCTTGTCCGGTATCAGCGTCGGGAAGCCCAAGCCGAGAACCACAGTCTCCGGTCGAGAGACCTGGAGGCTACTCTCCAAGTGATAGATTCCCGGAGTGAGCAGCAGGTTCTTACCGCCTTTGAGCGCGGCGTTAATGGAAGCCGCGGTATCCTTTTCGGGATGGGCGAGGTAAAAGTGATCCAGCGGAAGAGACGTTCCCGGCGAAGAATTGCTCGACCACGTGATGCCCTGCGCCCCTTTGGCAACAAGGTCTGGAACCATGACGAACCAGTGCCCGCCGTCGTCCACGAAGAGCCAGGGTTTCTCGCGGATGATCGGGGTCTGATCAATGATCGTATAGGGTGGATTGGGCCACGAACCGGCCGGTGGGTTAACAGTACCGATGAAAACCATGTTCCATGCGCCGCCCGTCCAACTACCGAACGCAGTGTTTCTCGAAAGCCATTGCTGCTGCGTCCCGGAATTCGCGCGGCCATCAATCTTCGAATCCGCAATGAAGCCGCCGCTCGACCATCCGCCGTCCGACAAAGTCAAATTGCCCTTGATATGGACACGGCGCAACGCGGTGCCCTGCGAGACAGCCCAGATATTGACGTTGTCGTCCTGCGTTGGCGTGACCGAAAGATTTTCCGCGCTGCGCCAAAAATTGCAGGTGGCGTTGCCCCGCATCCACTGCGCCTTCGACCGCACTGCGCCGGTAATGGCGACGTCATCGGGAGATTTTCCCAAGCCCGCGACCTGTGTGTAGAAGCCGACTTGCACATCCAGGTCATACTTGCCGGGCTTGAAGAGCAGCGCATAGCGATTCGTCCCAAACTGACTCCGTTCCTGGAGGCCGAATACCGCGTCGAGCCGGCTTTGCATGGTCGTCGTGCTCATGGACGAATCAAAGAGCAGGACGTTCGGGCCGAAATCCGGGACGGCCGGTTTTGCGGATGGGGAGGCGCCGGAGAGCGGAACGAAAATGAACAGGCCCAGGCTGGCGACAAGCGAAAAAGTCATCACAAAGCGGGGTGGGGTCGGTCGCATGCGTTCACCATAAACGTCCGTCTTTTTCGGAACAAGATTAAACCCCTCGATTCGCCCCCAAGCTTGACAGCCCCTCCCATTTGGCTCAAATTTTGCTACTTCCAGTGTTTTAAACCGATTCAGAGCCAAAAATATTTTATGAAGCAGACAACAACAGCAGCACCAAAAACGCAGGGTCGAAAATTGAAAAAAGATGACTTGATCGTCATCGCGGGCGGCGGCGGATTTATCGGGGGAGCGTTGGCGCGCTACTTTCAGGACAAGGGTTTCACGCGGATCCGTGCGGTGGATAAGAAGCCGCTTCCGCAATGGTACCAGCACGTGGAGGGCGTCGAGAATGTGTGCTTGGACCTCAGCGAGGAAGCGAATTGCAAAGTCGCGGTCCGCGATGCCGCGGAAGTTTACAATCTGGCTTGCGACATGGGCGGGATGGGATTCATCGAACGATTCCGCATCCTCTGCTTGCGGAGCATCCTGATCAACACGCACCTCGTCGAAGCGTCCTACAATGCCGGGGTGGATCGTTATTTCTACGCGTCGTCGGCCTGTGCGTACAATACCAAGCTGCAGGAAGACCCGAACTGCCGTGCGTTGAAGGAGTCCGATGCCTATCCAGCCTTTGCGGAGCGCGGGTATGGCTGGGAGAAGTTGGTGTCGGAAATGTTCTGCCAGGAATACTGGGCGGAGCGGGGGATGAAGACTTTCATCGCGCGGTTCCACAATGTCTACGGGCCATGGGGCACGTGGGACGGCGGACGCGAGAAAGCGCCGGCGGCGATCTGCCGGAAGGTGATCCTCGCCAAGGACAGTGGCAAGAAAGAGATCAACATCTGGGGTGACGGCAGCCAGACCCGCAGTTTCATGTACATCGACGACTGCCTGAAAGGTGTTGATACGATCATGCACACTGATGAGTTGATCGCCACGCCCATCAATCTCGGCCGCAGCGAGCTGATCTCGATCAATGAACTGGTCAGCGTCGCCGAGGAAATCGGCGGCGTGAAACTGAAGCGGACCTACGACCTCGGCGCGCCGAAGGGCGTCGCGGGACGCAACAGCGATAATACGTTCATCAAGCAGGTCCTCGGCTGGGAACCCGGCATTTCGATTCGCAAAGGCCTCAAGCCCACCTACGAATGGATCGAGCAGCAGCACGCAGATCGCAAAGCGGGCAAGAAGACCGTCCAGGACGTCGCGTAGGCGAAAAGCCGCTCGGTTGCCCCTGACATGACCCGGGGCCGTCACATTCGGCCTCATTTACCCCTCTCCGGTGGGTTCGTTTTCCCAGAACGAACCCACCGCATTTTGCGCCTGTTTATTACATAACTCATTATATCGCAGAACGATAACTGCGGTCGTTTTGTCAAGAGACGGTGGGTTCGTTTGGTAGTATGGCACAATTCTTTCGCGTTCCGCACAGGAACGCGTCTCGCCATAGCACAACGTGCGACGGCGGACCTCCGCCGCCCAGCAGCGAGTCGCCGACTTGTCCGCCGTAGCTCGAAGAGTGACGGTGGAAGCGTCCTTGCGGAGGAGGGTGGTTGACTGCTTGCCTGGCGCAACTCACGTCCGCATTATACAACTATCGGAATACGAAGTCTAGCAGAAATATCAGTAAACGAGTCGATCACGTCCAGCTATCTCAAATCGTAAGGTTCGCAGTTCGTCTAAAGGGAGGGCTCGCTTTTATGCTTTCTTCGTGGTTCCATCAGCGGTCTAATGGGCCTGCGGGCCTGACCGCTGTGGAAAGCATCGCATACTATGAAGACTATCGTCTCGTTCCTCTGCCTCGCGCTTACGCTGACTGGTTGCGCGACCGCGCCTTCTGCCGGATCATTCGCGCCATCCCGTGGCGGCACTGACGTTGACCAAGACCTGACGAAGCGAATTTCCGCCATCCTCACCGAGTGTCAGACGATCAAACCCGGCGTAACGCGTGCAGAGTTGCTGACAGTTTTCACCACAGAGGGTGGCATTTCGAACGCCAAGCACCGGACGTTTGTTTATCGCCGTTGTCCGTACATCAAGGTTGATGTCGATTTTACTCTTTCAGACCCGAAACAGAATGTGCTCGAAGAGCGTCCGACGGACACCATCAGCAACATTTCCAAGCCGTATTTAGACTGGGGTGTCATAGACTGAACTATGAAACGTAAAATCCTCCTCACCCTCGCGTTCGTTTTGAGCAGCGCATCGGCAGCCCTTTCTACAAGTGCCGGCGACACAAACGCACTTCGAGTTATCGTCAATCCGTCCAAGACCGGACTTCACGTCAAAGAAGTCTTCAGGGTCGCGTTGCGCGTTGAGAATCAGACAGCGACTAATCAAACCGTGCACGTGATGAGTTGCAGTTGGTATCAAGAATGGAAAACGAGCAACACAAATATCTCCTGGATTGGCTGGGTTTGCACCAAAAACTTCGCGAGGAATGTAGAAATTCCGCCCGGTGGCGCATATACGAACCAGTTAGAGATGGTGGTCCCAGAACCGATTTCCCCAAAGACACTCTCTTTCCGCATGGGCTTCACTCCGATCGACAGCAATGAGACGTTTTGGAGTGACGAAGTTACACTAAACATCCTCTCGCCCGACATTCCACGCTAGTTGGAGAAAGGGGTCAGGGATGAATAATTGCATATCGTCCCGAGGGTGTGGGCTGTCTAGTTCCGCAGAAGGATGGTGGGGGAGGGTCGAAGGGGTATTCGTTATAGGGTAAGAGTCCTACGTGCGGAGCCAATTCTCCCGATTCTTCGAACCTCTGGAGAAGTCGGCCCGCTCGTAAACATCCAGCACAAGTTTCTCTTAGCCGCCAACGTCCCACGAGAACTATCACTCCGGCACCCATCCGATGGGGTAAAATGCCCCATTTTCGACTCTGGTAAATTCAGTCAAGGAGCTGTCTGACCCGAAGGAGACTTCCCTGTCCAGAGGGCAGTGGGATGACCGCAAAATGTTTTGCCCCAACCTGTCGCGCCTGACAAATAATAGATGGTCGCAGGGTCGCCGTAGAACGGAGTGCTAGTATCGAATCCACGCGGATGGTTACCTTGGAAAAGAATACTGACCAGATTGGTGCATTCATAGAACGCCACAGGTTCGATTATGGTAACGCCCCTGCCTATCGTGACACTCTTCAGGCTGGAACAATTAGAGAATGAATGCTCCTCTATTGTGGTGACGCCATTGCCGATTATGGCATTGGTCAGACTGGTACAGTTATAAAATATCCTCTGCCCGATTCTCGTGACGCTATTGGGGATGGTGATACTCGTTAGGCTGGTGCAGTCTTGGAACGCCAAGGCCCCGACATTGGTAACACTGTTGGGAATCGTCACGCTGGTCAGGCTCTTGCAGTTTAAGAACGCCAAATGGCCGATATTGACGACGCCGTTGGGGATCGTGACGCTCATCAGGTTAGTGCAGTCACGAAAAGTATTGAGCTCCATGCTGGTAACGCTGTCGGGGATTGTCACCCTCCTCAGACTGGTGCAGTCCTGGAACGCATTGCTCCCGATGCTGGTGACTGGACGACCTTCGATTGCATTGGGGATGGTCAGGGTGCTGGCGGAACCGGTGTACTTGTTGATGGTAATTGTATTGCCATTAGTCGTGTAATTGTATTGGGCTTGCACTGCGGCGGGCAACGTCAACAGAGACACCAAGCAGCCGATAATTAGACTTCGCCTCATGGCAAGATGTACGCTACGCCTCGTTCCAGCGAAGGTCAATCCACTTATCCACACAAGGCCGGCAGATCATCACGAAAAGGGGTCAGGAATGAATAATTGCATATCGCATATCACCCACTACCCGGCCAACGGCAGCCGTTTCGTCGGATCGACGGCCAACCAGCAAAACGCGGCCAGCACGTAGCACGCGGCGACGGTCATCAGCGACAAATCCCACGCGCCGTGACGTTGCAGCCATTCCCCGATCACCAGCGGGCTGATCGCGCCGCCAATATTCCCAAGCATATTCATCATGCCGCTGACCACGCCCGAGTGGATGCCGCCGATTTCGAGGCAAACAGCCCAGCCGGGCGCGACGGCCAGTGCCGCGAGCAACGCGGCGAGTGCGAGCAACCACGCGGCGGCGATCGGACTGGGTGTGTGCACGACGGCCAGTATGGTGATGGCGGCCAGCGGCAGGCCGATGACGCCCGGTAGGCGTCGACCTATCTTTAGGCCCAGACGACGGACCAGCGCGTCGCTGACAAGTCCGCCGCAGAGGACGCCGGTGGCTATTCCAATCAGCGGAAGCGAAGACAACCAACCGGCGTGTTGCAGGTCGAATCCCCGGGCGCGCATCAGATAGGTTGGCAGCCACGTGAGGTAGAAATACCAGCCATAGATCACGCCGAAATACATGAAGCACACGGCCCAGACACTGGGGTTGTTCAGCAGTGCCCGCCACGGCACGCGCTCGTGAGGCGTCGGCGGTTGGCAACCGATCTCCCGCAGTTCCGCCTCGTTCACCGCACTGTGCCGATGCGGGTCATCACGGAACCACCAATACCATGCCAGCGCCCAGACCAAACCGACACATCCAAAGATCGGAAACGTGTGCTGCCAGTACATGCGGTTCAGCATCCAGACGACCAATGGTTGCGTGATCGCACCGCCGAGCGCACCGGTCATTACCGCGAGGCCGAACGCTCGGCCATGTTCGCGGGTCGGAAGCCAGCGCGTGAAGGCCCGGGCCATTGCCGGGAAACAGCCCGCTTCGCCAATGCCAAACAACATACGGATCACGAACAGGGACACGAAGCCCGTCGCCAATCCTGTCACCGCAGTCATTACCGACCACCAGATCACGATGCGCGTCAGCATCAAACGCGGTCCGAAGCGGTCCGCCAGCCAGCCGCTCGGCACTTCCATCAGCGCGTACGCGAACGTGAACGCGCTGAAGACGCGGCCCATTTGTGCGTCGTTGAGGCCCAGGTCGGCCTTCATCGCCGGTGCGGCGGTGGAGATGCAGACGCGGTCGAGATAGGCGATCGCGGTGAGCAAGAGCATGAACCCCAGCACGCCGTAGCGGACGCGTGTGGGAGGAGGCGAATCGTTGCTGGGGCGATCCACGGGGCTGTTTATAGCGTGCGGTGCAGGCGTTGGGCGACGCTTATTTGCAAGCAGGGCGAATTGGACGTAAGTTTATTGAAGGATAGGAGGGGACATGAAAATAATCAGGGTATTGGTTCTGGCCGTGACGTTCGGAGTTCCCTGGCTTGCGTCGTCTAACGTTTGGGCGGCGGACGTCTCGGTCGGGGTTGACATCAATTCACCGAACGACTTCTACGAGCCGTTGGCGACGCAAGGCTACTGGGTGGAAGTCGGGTCGTACGGGCGGTGCTGGCATCCTTATGCGGTTGAAACAACGTGGCGTCCCTACTGCGAGGGAACGTGGGTCTGGACGGATGACGGTTGGTACTGGCAGAGCGACGAACCATGGTCTTGGGCGTGTTACCACTATGGCCGCTGGGCCGAAGATCCCTATTATGGTTGGGTTTGGGTGCCTGACACCGTTTGGGGACCGTCGTGGGTTTGCTTCCGTGAAGGCGGTGGGTATTGCGGTTGGGCGCCATTGCCGCCGGGGGCGGTTTTCGGCGTCAACGGCGAACTGGCCATCGGTGTCATACCGAACGACCGGTTTGTCTTCGTCGGTGAACGTCATTTTGGCGAGCGCATCGACCGGCGTAGCGTGATTGTCAATAATGTGACAATCATTAACCGCACCACGATCAATACCCGGATCACGAAGGTAAATAACCGTGTTGTGAATGAAGGTCCGCGCGTGCAAGATCTACAGAAGATCAATCATGCGCGTATCCAGACGGCGAACGTGCAGGCGCTGCGCCAACGCGAGCGTGTCCCTCCCGCCGTCCATCGGACCGCGCCGCAACAACCGGCGATCCAGCGGGAGAACCAAAAGCCGGTGGAACGACCGGCCGTCGAACCGCAGCGTGAAAACCAGCGCAATAATCCGCCTGAGATTATTCGTGGAACGCCGAATCCGCCTCCTGCTGAACGGCAACAACAGACAGAGCCGGCACCGTCGGAGAGACAGCCTGGCAATGCGCCTCCCGCTGAGCAGCGGGGTCCCCCCGAGCAGCGCCCGAGCGAACCACCTCATGGCGAGAAGGCCGCTCCACCACCTCAGCACGAGAAACCTCCACCTCAAGAACAGAGGGGCGAGCAGCACCAAGAGCCCGGTTCGGATAAGGGCGACGAACAGCCGGGCAGGGGGCGCTAACCATTGGAATGCTGAAGCGGCAGACGTGGCAAGGAGTAATCCTCTTTGCCGCGTCTATCGGAGTTGATGATTTTCCTTGCCGGTGTGCGGCTGCATTCTACGATGCCAGCCATGCCGCATTTATTCGAACCGCTGACTCTTCGCGGACTGACCCTGAAACACCGCCTCGTCGTGTCGCCAATGTGCATGTATTCGAGCGAGGACGGGTTCGCCAACGATTGGCACCTCGTGCACCTGGGAAGTCGCGCGTGCGGCGGGGCCTCGCTGGTGTTTACCGAAGCGACGGCGGTGGAACCCGAAGGACGTATCTCGCCACAAGACCTGGGGTTGTGGAAGGATGAACACATTGAATTTCTGAAGCGCATCACGGCGTTCATCAAATTGCAAGGCGCCGCGCCGGGGATTCAATTGGCGCATGCGGGCCGCAAGGCCAGTACGCTTTCGCCGCGGGCAGGGAAGCG
>Ga0206891_10018_pt2 | contig 50862 bp, 50 predicted proteins | sample Alteio_BWOrgHeat_55_FD_153246 | JGI IMG/M metagenome (GOLD analysis project Ga0206891, IMG submission 153246) | Enriched cells from forest soil in Barre Woods Harvard Forest LTER site, Petersham, Massachusetts, United States - Alteio_BWOrgHeat_Nextera7 ...
CGCAAGGCAACGAGGCTCTGGCCATTGGACGTTTGCATGGAGCACCACTGGAATCCGCCAACGGCGATGGCGACCTTTTTCTGCTGCTCATCCCGGGGTGGCGTCGCTCTACGGACAAGATTGCTGCCGCTTTTAAGATTGGAATAGATTTGGATGGCCTGCGTATTCTGCTCATACGCGTCGGACTCCATCTCTTCGTAGTGGGGTGGCTGTTGTTCTTGCTGCTGGAGGGATGCCACGCAGGCCGAAGAGCGGGCAGCCAATTGCAAGTCCTTCTGGATGGCCTGTTCTGCAATAGCCCGCTGCCGGTCGGCGGCGTCCAGATCACCTTCGGGCAAGGTGGGAAGTGTAACGTGCCGCGCAGGATCGATTTGAAAGTAGGCGCGGATGAACGGGTCGGTTGGTCCTTGAGCCAGTGGCGAGGGCACTACAGACGCGCCTTCGGACACCCCCTTCGGGTCGTGATAGAGCGATTGGTAGTGATAGAAGGGCCGACTTGATTCCGCCTCCAGCAACGTGTCGAGACGCTCTTGCAAACGTCGGGCCAACTGGGTGGCGGTGTCCTTCGCGAATCGATGCGGGACGGCCTCAATCTGCGCCGCGTCGCGCTGCACTTCGCCCATACCCGCGACGTACCAGGCGGCGCACGGCACCACGAGTGCCGCAATCGTGAGCACCAATGCCAGGGTCGTGCGGCTGCGCCAGAAGTTCATGGTTTGCCCCACGCATAGCCAATGCCTTTGACGGAAGAAACGATTTTGGGGTCGGAATGGTCGCGCTCAATTTTCTGGCGAAGATTGCCAATAGTTACGTCGACGGTGCGCGTTTCCATGCTCGCATTCGCACCCCAGACCTGTTCCAGCAATTCGCTGCGCGAAACCGCCCGCGCCTTGTGCCGATGCAGCCAGCGCAGGATACCGACTTCGCGCGGCGTGAGCAGAATGATTTTTGCATCGCGACGCGCCTCGCAATGCCCGAGGTCAATGCGACAACCATCGATCTCGATGATTTCCGGTTCCGCAGGCGTGGATTTCGCGCGGCGTCCGAGCGCGGCAATCCGGGCGAGAAGTTCGCGCGTACCGAACGGCTTGGTCACATAATCGTCCGCGCCGGTCTTCAAGCCACGCACCTTGTCCTCCTCGGCGCCCTTGGCCGTCAACATAAGTATCGGCAAATCGGGGCGGGCTTTACGGAGCCGGCGGCAGACCTCAATGCCGTCCAGCTTGGGCAACATGACGTCGAGCAGGACGAGGTCAAGTTCGGGATCCATGCCGCGCTTGGTTGCCGTCAGGCCGTCAGACACCATGTCCACCGCGTGGCCCGCCCCCTTGAGCAGATCCACCAACCCGTCCCGCAATAGCAAGTCATCTTCGACAACGAGGATTTTCATGGTGTGCCCAGGAGGAGTGTAATCTGCCGTGCGGCTAGGGCAACGTAAAACGTATGTAAAATCCGGCTAAACGCGGCGTTGCGCAGCGCAGGCAACGGTTCGCATGATCGGCGAGGGGGCGGAACGGAAGCGCTCGAAGATCTGGCGGTAGAATGGCGTCGCGTCGTCTCTTCGACCGGCGTCCCACAATAAATCGGCGGCGGACTTCCAGGACTGCAAAACTTCCCAATCACAGGTCGCGTATTGACTACCAACCTCCGACCAGAGTTTCACGGCTTCGTCCAGCCGACCCTGCTCGGCGCGGACATTGCCCAGGCTGCGTAACGCCGATGCGCAAAGCGGCCGATCGTTCCCGCCCAGCCGCAACACTTGCTCGTAGCCCGTTGCCGCTTGAGCGAGCAATTTTTCGCGTTCAACTCCGGACACCTCGGCGGAGAGCAGGTGATCTTCGCGTACAGTGCGGTCGAAAATCTGTCGGGCCGTCTCGTGGGGAGCATGGGTGCACCCAAAGAGAAGGGATAGAAATAATGACGCGAGCCTAGCGCGTTGCATTGGTTCCATATTTGGTGGTGACCTCATAGGCAAGTTTCTGTTGTTCCCGCGATTTCAAAGGAAGGATGAATTTGACCTTGGACGCGTCAACTTTTTCGTACTTCGTGTCCGTCGCCAGCGACCAGTCGCCGCTGAAATTACGGCGTACGTCGAGGGTAATGTCGATGTCCTTGGAGTTTTGGGCCTCGACCTGCCACGCTTCCTTGATCGTCCAGCCGGTGACGGCGCCGTTGTTATCAAAGTGGATGTCGGTTTTCTCCCAATTCATCAGCGTGGGTTTGCACAGAACCTCCTGGTCGTTGCCCAACTGCATCTCTACCTGTTCGCCAATGGGGATGTACTTCACGGCGGTGCGGCCGACGAATGAATAGAGTTTGTCGGCGGTCACAAAACGGAACGCCTTCACGTCGCCGTCGGGAAGCGGTTCGTTGCCGAGCTTGTTCTCCTTGTCGTTCTTGAATCGGTAAAACCGCACCACCTGGTCGCCCCATTGCTCCCGTTCGAATTTGTAGTAGCTCGCGACCGGCAAGTCCGACGCCTGAAACGACGGCAACCGCTTCGACCAGCCGTTGGGGATCGTGTCGCGGCCTTCGACCGTGTAGAGAAAGTACTCCGAGAGGTTTTCTTTGATGATCTCGCGGGGGCGCTCACTGGCCATTTGGGCGGCTTTGGCCATTCCGCCAAACGCGCGAGCCGCTCCATCTTTTGATTCCATCTCGTCGAGAGCCAGTGTCGTGGGCATGTTTTGGGATTCGGGACGGCCCTGCCGCGCCAGGTCGGCGATGTCCTGGACCAGTTTGATCACTCCGACGACCAGCCGGATTTCGGCGTTATCGTAATCCTCGCCACTGTTGTTGTTCACACGGACGGCACCGGCGAGGTCCATTCGTTTCTCGTCGCGGCTCGCCTCGGCAACGTAGTCGGCGCTCCAACTGATGCCGCTGGTGAAATAGCGGATCTCTACCTGTACTTCGCCGGCAACTTCACTGTTGATGCGCCACTCCAGCGTGTTGGTAACGCGCGGCGGGAAACTGACATCGAGCACTTCCACTTTATCCGCGTGGGTGAGCGCGCGAAATTCGACGGAGGTTGGATCGATCAACGTGTTGGCCCAGGAGAATTCGAGCTTGTTTAACCCCTTGCGGAAAGTGAGATAACGCGTTTCGCGCACGAGGGTAAGGTCGGCAGAATTGTAGATGGTCAGTTGCACCGAGTCGCGGCCTGGCAGCGTAACGACACTGAGGCGCGCGAAGGCAGTGGTTTGCAGGGCCAGCGCCGCAAGGCAGATGGGAAGGAACGCTCGCTTCATGTTAGTAGCTCCTCGGCTCATTGTCGCCCTGGACGTTTAGGCGGTTCAGCGCAAACGTGATCGTCTTTTTCGATTCCTGGGGCAAGGTGAGGTGATATTCGATGGTGAACGCGTCCTTCCGGTCGTACGTATCCGAGGTCTTCGCCATCTTCCAGTAACCGGGAATGTGTTCGACGACGACCAGGTCCGCCGGCGCTTTCTTGAAATTCTCGATCTCGACCTTGTACTCCTCATCGGTGTCCCAGAGGACGTTTTGGTTCCACGTGTTCCGGCGAACGTTGGTCTTTTCGTCTTTCATCTTGCGTTGCGTGACCTTCACATCGCGACTCTGACCGATGGACAGTCGCAGCTCCCGGTCGACCGGCGTCAGTTCGACCCAGTCCTCGCCCGTAAAGGCGACGCCATCGCCGTTTGCGCCGGTCTTGATGAAGAGTCGCGCTTTGCCCGGCAGGAAGGTGTGCGTGCCGAGCTTGGAATTCGCGTCATTCTTGATCACGTACGAAAGCGGCAGGCCGATGGTCTGTTTCTGGTATTCGGGGTCCCAAGGTTGGATAGCGGCATCCCACCGCAGCTCTTTCCGCAACGGCACGCTGTCCAACCGTTCCGAGAGCAGTTCCAGGACTTCACCGTTCTCGATGCCGCGCGTGAAATCGGCGCCGTACCCGATACTGATTTCGGCATCTGCAAAGTCTTCACCGGAATCGTTGCGCAGGCGCAGGTAATTGCGAAGCGCCAGCGATTTTTCGTCCGGCTCGGTTACGGCCTTGTACACGATGTCGCGGCTGATGCCCTGCAAGAGATAGGAAATGCGGACGCGTTCCTCCTGCGCCTCGGGACTGCTGATTTCCCAGATCAACGCGGTCTCGTTCGGCGGATAACTCGTATTGAGTACGAGCACTTTGGCGGGGTCTTTCAGCATCCGCACCTGGATAGAGGTAGGATCGATATTGACCGCCTGCCAGGAGAAATCGACCTGGTTGACGCCCTTCTGCAGGGTGATGACGCGTTCCTCCTCCACCAGCGTGCCCTCCGGATTGGTGAGCGACACCACTACCCGGGCACGCTCGGGTAGCGCCACCAGTTTGACGCGAGCATAGGAAACAGTTGAGAGAACGACCAACAAGGTCACCAAACAAGGAAAGAGGCGTGTCTTCATACGCCTGTTGACACCGCCTGTTTGAAAAAGTTCCCGAATGTGAATTAGCGAACATGGATCTCGTACGCTTTGAGGTTGTAGTCCTGAATGAATTGACGCAACGCGGCGGTCGGACGACGCTGCTCTTCATCCAGAATGAGGGCGTTGCGGAAGCGGCCAAGATTGAGATACGCTTGGTAAACCTCTGGAACAGGCACTCCCAAAGACGCGATGGGAGCGCGTCCAGCAGCTACCAAACTGAAGCGGTCTCCATCGAATCCGCGATTGCTCGGTGCTTCCATCACCGCTTTTCGGAACGATTGCATGTTCGGCGCCGGTCCCGTCGCAATCCTTCTGAGAAGCTCGCGCTGCCCCGGCGTGACCAATTCTATGCGGCCCACCATGACGCGTTGCACTTCTGCTGGAATGGAGATCCGCAGTGGCAGGTAGGTATCCGTCCAGGCCCTCGGCACGATGAAGAAAAGGCGCAGGCCCGGGCTCTTGAAGTAGGAAAGTTCCCACGTATTGAGCAGGGCCTCGGCTTCATCGTCAAACAAGCCTTCTTTGACAAGGGTCCGATGCATGTCCGCGCGAAACAGGGCGGCATTCTGCCGGGAAAACTCGGCGTCGTCGAATGTCGCCCGAGTCACGCCATTGCCGATCATCGGCTTTAGTTTCCGAAATGCGGAAGAACCGTCCGTGCGAATCTCGGCGAGCCAGAGAGAGCCTATCAGTAGTTCCTTGCTCTGTTGCACCGAATCGAGCCGGGTGTGGAGTAACAGCTGATCGTGCGTCGAGTCCCGCACAACCTGCACCGGCGCGTCAATATGCGCCACGCCGCGATAGAAGAGAAACTTCTCGCTCTCGTGGTCGGTCGTTGTAACGGACGCCGCATCGACGGCACGGGGAGATGTCCAGACATGGTCGGTCGTGGCCGGCCCATTCGCATTCCCGCCAACGCTGAGCGCCGTCCATGACAACCAACCGGTGGTGTCGGTCCGCAAGTGACCGAACTTGGGCCAACTCTCGACTCCGGGTGCGACGGCTTCCGCCGACGGATAAAATTGCGTCAACCACCCGCCGTGAAACCCGACGCTCACATCCGTCGTCAGCGGTTTGTCTTGATGCTTCGGAGAATGAAAGTAAAGGACCGGGGTCTCCAATCGCATCGTCACATCGGGATGACAGCTCGGCGCTCCCTGAAAAAACGTTGGTGGCAGTTCTGTCGGTCGAATCAGAAGCATTGATGCGAGATCGTGGACGAACCGGGGCACGGGCTCGTCGTCGGTATTGATGCCGCCGATGGAATTACCGGCCTCATCCTGGAAAGAAGTAAATGTCCCCCACTCGTGGATGACCATGATTGGGCTGTTGTCGGCACGCAAAACCGCTGCGACCAAGATAAGGGAAATCAAGACGAGGGTTTTCATGGTATTGCCAACAAGAGTGTAATCCGTCATACCGACAGGACAGTGTAAAACGTATGTAAAATGCCAACCATTCGCCCGTCGTTTTGCCGCTGGAACGACAACGCGAGCTATCAGGTCTTGGATTCCGCCTTTAACGCCCTCTGACTTGTCTGGCGCACGATGAAGTCCAGCAGGCGCGGGGAAAGTCGTCGCAAGTAGATGGCAATTCGCGAGGAAACCGTCAAGACGACCTGGCGCTTATGCCGGGCGCAACCGCGCAGGATGGCGCGGGCGACCTGGGCGGGGTGCTGGCCCTTGAACGGGCTCATACGCGCCGCATTGCCATAGCGGTACATCCTCTCGAAAAATGGTGTTTCCGTATAGGCCGGCAGAACGGAGATGACCTCGATCCCTGTCCCGTGCAACTCCATGCGCAACGCATCGGTCATCGCCAGTAGGGCAAACTTGCTTGCACAATAAACGCCGTTGCGCGGCGCGACTACAACGCTCAGGACGCTGCCGATGTTGACGATTTGACCGGTTCCTTGTTGTCGCATGTACGGGAGGACGGCCTGGATGCAACGGAGCGGCCCGAAAACATTCACTTCCATCAGGGAACGCGCGTCGTCCACCGGCGCATCCGCGATGTCGGCGCGCATGCCGACGCCGGCGTTGTTGATGAAAATATCCACGCGACCAAGCTGCGCGATGGTGGTAGCGACAAGCAGCCGCACATCTTCGTTCTTCGTCACGTCAGCGGGAACGACTCGCAGACGGTCGCGCAAGTCCGGATGCGCGTCCACGACCCCCTGCAATGCTGTTTGGGTACGCGCGGCGAGGACGACCCGGGCGCCGGCCCGGGCAAAGGCGAGGACCGTCTCCAAGCCGATGCCGCTGGAGGCACCGGTGACGATGACGACCTTGTCTTGAAAGTATGCGCTCATTTTGGGCCGATTTCGCTTCTCGGCCGAGTCGGTTCATGGTACATGGCGGATGGTCGGATTGGCAATGCTGGCGCTATGGAACCACATCCTCTCAGCCCCCCGAAATTGATCCTGGCCATCGACGACGAACAGGAGATCCTCAATATCATCAAGGAGTGCCTTGAGACGGAGGGATTTCAGGTTCTTATCGCCCTGGGCGCGAAGCAAGGGATCAAACTCTATGAGGAACGCGGCCCGGAGATCGGCGTGGTCCTGCTGGATTACATCATGCCGGACATGACGGGCGATCTGGTCTTCGATTGTGTCCGTCAAAAAAATCCCGATGCACGGGTCATTCTCTTAACTGGTTGCGAGGATTCCGTGGCCCGCAAGATGTTCGAGGCCGGACTGCGCGGCTTTATCCAGAAACCGTTCTATCTTGATGACCTCGTGAACCGCGTCCGCGAGGAACTCAACCAGGAATGAGCGTGGCGGTCCGCAAGCGCAAAACCGTTGGAAAGGCCGTAACAATGGGGTTAGTTTAAGTCATGAGCAAGCCGGAACGTTCCCAGGACCTCGTCCTTATCCATCACGCGCGCGATGAGTGGGATGGGAACATCCTCGTGGGCTATCTGCGCGATAATGGCGTAGAAGCGACGTTGCAAAGCCCGCCTTCCATGCCGCCACTGGATGCCATGGAGAACCTCAGCGGCACCGACAAGGTCAATGGAATCTTCGTACTCGGTTACCAAGCCGATCGTGCGCGCGAACTGGTGAAGGAATTCGTGAACACGGTGACGGATGAGCAGGTGCTGGAGGAAGCCGCCGCGCAGAAGTTGAAACTCGACAAGGAAACCGTAACGAAATTGCGCGGTGCGTTGAAGGAAGAACGGCAGACATTTGCGTTCCTCGGCTGGATTGGCGCGGCATTTCTGGGCGCGGCGGCGTTGTTGTGGGCGATCTGGCCCGCTTGGTTAAAAATCGGGCCGCCCTCACCGGAATTCCGCTGGGTTGTCGTAGTTTTGCTCCTGTTGGCGGCTGTGTTCGCCGGCAGTTGGACCAGCCGCCGTTTCAAATGAAGCTCACCCCGAACATTGACGACCTCGGTCGAAAATCGCGGTTGGTTGGCGGCATCATCGCGAGCCTGTGTGCCATTGGCTTGATCATTGCATGGGCCTTTACGGGTTCGCGCACCATGCTCGTCGTGGGCATCATCCTCGCCATCACCGGCCCGTTCATGATCTTTGAAGCCGCGCACGGCTGGTGCGCACTCCGCGCGATGGGCATGAAGACGCCAAGGTGAGGCGGGAGCAGTCGTCAGCCAGAGGAAGCCTGTGAAAAAAAAGGATATACAGTCATACATCACCCTGCTTCACGAATTTCTTTCTGGGCAGATTACAGCCAAAGAGTTTGAAACTAAATATCTCCATCAGTTTAAGGAGGATAATCGACATTTCCCCGGGGAAATATTCACCATCCTCAATCGTCTTTTCACAGATTGCGATGCTTTCAACGCGAATCCAGCTTTGCGTGGTTCCAACGATCTAGACGAGCAACAACTTCTGGCTTCATGCCGCACAACTTACGAAAGATTGCAAGCAATCGGTGATTCCGAGCAGTAGGTAGGAAAGGCTCGCCGCGTCGTGGACGCGGTCTACACCTTGTCGCGGAAATATTCGATCGCCTGACGGAGGCCGTCTTCCAATTTCACTTTCGGTTCCCAGCCCAGCAATTCCTTGGCACGGGCGATATTGGGACGGCGTTGTTTGGGGTCGTCGATGGGGAGCGGTTCGTAGGTGATCTTGGACTTGCTGCCGGTGAGTTTGATGATGAGCTCGGCGAAGTCGAGGATGGTGAACTCGGTCGGGTTACCGATATTGACCGGCTCGTGGAAGTCGCAGCGAGAGAGACGATAGATGCCGTCGATCAAGTCGCTACAGTAACAGAAGCTGCGGGTCTGCTGTCCTTCGCCGAAAACGGTGAGCGGTTCGCCACGTAACGCCTGGCCGACGAAGGCGGGAACGACACGGCCATCCTTGAGGCGCATGCGCGGGCCGTAGGTGTTGAAGATGCGGACGATGTGGGTATCGACCTTGTGATAGCGGTGGTAGGCCATCGTCATGGCCTCGGCGAAGCGCTTGGCTTCGTCGTACACACCGCGCGGACCGATGGGATTGACATTACCCCAGTAGGATTCTGATTGCGGATGCTCCAGCGGGTCGCCGTAGCATTCGGAGGTGGAAGCCAGGAGGAAGCGCGCGCCTTTGGCCTTGGCGAGGCCGAGCGCGTTGTGCGTGCCGAGCGAACCGACCTTGAGCGTCTGGATGGGAAGCTGGAGATAATCGATCGGGCTGGCCGGCGAGGCAAAATGGAAAATGTTGTCCACTGTGCCGGGTAAATAAATATATTGCGTCACATCGTGACGCAAGAACTGGAACTTTGGGTTACCGGCGAGATGCGCGATGTTGTCGGTGTTACCGGTGACAAGGTTGTCGATGGCAATAACGCGATGCCCCTCGGCAAGGAGGCGGTCGGAAAGATGCGAACCGAGAAAACCGGCGCCGCCGGTGACAACGGACACAGGGGTAGTTGAAGCTGGTGCCATGGTGCCTGTGTGATTCGCAGAATTTGTGCCACCGGGCAACAAAAAAGCGCGAAAAATCGGTAGAATCGATGGTGACACCCGCGATTTTGTGGGGTCAATGCTCCATCTAGCGGCAAGAATCAAGTGCCGCCCCCTCACAGAGGGATCGTCACAAAAACACCTTCGCCATCCGACTCAGGTATTTTTGGGGCCGGCGACGAGCAACACGAGTCCACCAGCCAGCATGAGTGCGCCAGCGACGGGGGGGACGAAATGGCTGTGCGTGGTCTCGATGTGTGCCCCGAGGACATCGATGGGTTTTCCAGGGGTCTTGTACGTGATGCCCGAGTAGGCGAGTACCACGATGCCGAGTGCGACCAGGATCATTGCGATCATTTTCATATTCATAAGCTTTCCAATTTTGTTGTTTCGATTCGCTGTGGTTTACACAGGCCTTCGGCCCGAAATAACATTGACCAGGATCATGATCACGGCGATGACCAACAGGATGTGAATAAACCCGCCGATTGCGTAACCGGTCACCAGTCCCAGCAGCCAGAGAACAATTAGTACTACCGCGATTGTATATAACATTTGATTTTCCTTTGGATTCACTACCGACTGGTGCAGGCATCATGGCCTCCTCACCAGTCAGCAATGAGTTAATGTCTAGTTATTACTGGATACGACTGCGGCAATGGTCATGTTATTGACCACGCTCTTCACTCCATTGATGTCCGTGACGAGCTTGGTGACCAGGGCCTTCTCGGCGTCGTTCTTGGCCGTACCACCTACTGTGACCACACCCTCGGTCGTCGTGACCTTGGTGTTGAGTACACTGGTGGAATGGTGCGACAGCAGCGATGTCTTGACCTGGGCGGTGATCGAAGCGTCATCGATCTTTTGCCCCGTTGTTTCTTCGGGCGTCGCGGGGGCGGTGGCTATCGTCATCTCATTTTTGACGCTTTTGACGCCGTCAACATCTTTGGCGTACTCGGTGGTGAGTTCCTTTTGGGCTTCGCTGGCAGCGACACCCTGCAAAGTGACGTTTCCGTCTTTCAGAGTCACTTCCGTGGCCGTGGCGCTCACATTGCGATGGAACAACAGCGCGGACTTCACTTTCATGCTGATCCATGTATCCGAGCTCTCGGCAGGCTGTTCGCCCCTGACAATGATCCGATTGTCCACGCTCGTAACGCCGGGCAATGCTTCGGCAACGTCCTGGGCCATCGGCTTGTGGGTCGCGTCGGCCACGCTGCCCGACAAGGTGACGATTCCGTCCTTGGAGCTGATCTTGATATGCTCATCCTTCAGGTAGGTCTTATAGACGTAGGTCTTCTTGAACGAGGAGTCGATGCGGTCATCCGTCTCGGACGCGCGCACAGATCCGCCGGTGAACACCAGCACCGCGGTGAATGCCAGAACGCCCGCGGTCATGACCAGCGCCAGCGGGTAGTTTTTCTTAATTACTTTCATCATACGTAAACATCTTTCGGTTGTTACAACTTTGGGTTGGAAGTACGTTACGAGACTAGCGGACCGCGTGCTATAAGGCAGAACCCTACCCAACGGAGGGCGGTTGGCGCGCGCTTGGAAAGCACGGTTACCGGGACTCGCCGACGAGGACGGGAAAGGCTGCGCGGTCCAACCATTCCTCCAATATGTGATTGAACTTGTCCGCCTGCTCGAAGGCGACGAGATGACCCGCGTGCGGGATAATATTCAACTGGCTGCCCGGAATCGCCTGGGCCAGTTTCTCTGATTCCGTCGATGGAATGAGCGTATCATTAGCGCCGGTGATGACGAGGGTCGGCAAAGAAATCCTGGCCAGTTCTGCTGTCGCATCGGGTCGTTCCGCCATCCCGAGCAAGGCGCCGATCACTCCCTCGGGTTTGGACGATGCCATTAACCCACGCACCTGCTCAGCCATCGCCCGATCGTGATTGTCCGCCGCAAGCATCTTGGGCGCCATCGCCTCGATAACGACCTCCACGCCCCTGGCTTGCACTTTCTCTGCCATCGCGCGTCGCGCTGCGGCAGCCTCGGGGGTATCCTTACCCGCTTTGGTGCCAACTAATACGAGGCCGTGGGCCATCGTGGGGTATTGACGCAAGAAGGCGAACGACACGTAACCGCCCATGGAGTGGCCGATCAGCACCACCGGTCCGGTGTTTAGCAGTTGGAGTAGCGCGTGAAGATCGTCGGCGTACTGCGTCATCGGGACAGCACCTGTTTTGGTTTGGCTTTCCCCAAATCCGCGCAAATCGGGCGCGATGACCCGATAGGACGAGCGAAGAGCGTCGATTTGCTTCTGCCACGCGCCCCGACTGAGTGGAAACCCATGCACGAAGAGCAACGGCACGCCGCGCCCTTCGTCCGTGTAGTTGATGGCGATGCCGTTCACGATCATTTGCATGTGAGTTCCTGTGGGCATAGCTCGGCGCCCGTAACGAATGGCCGTCGGGCTACGCGTGTTTCTGGTGTTTGGCCCGCTCTTCGCGCATTGCTTCCTTGCCGGCTTCAACGGCAGCAGCGATCTCCGCTTTCTTGTCGCCGATGAAGTCCTGGGCATTCCCGAGTGCGTCGACCGCTTTACCCTTGAGGTCCCGGCCCTTGGCGGCGATCAATCCTCGCGTTTCCTCACCCGAACGTGGTGCGTAGAGCAGGGCGATTCCCGCCCCGGCGAGCGCGCCGATGGCAAATACCGCCAAAAAACCACCTACCGGACATGAATTATTCTCAGACATGATCTTATTCCTTCTTTGTTTGGTTGTGCTGATTTCGCTGCAATAGAACCTGTAGAAATGTTGTCACTCCGGTCCGGAACAGGTTCATGTTCCGAACCGCCGAGTGCACCGGCGGTTCAACGGCTGATCCCACCTCGTTTACGAGTCGGTCAGCCCGCTCTGTCCACCCGCGCGCGGTGCGCACCATGTGATCTACTTCATCCAGTTGCTGATTGGCTCGTTTCGAGAGGTCAGTTACGTTGCGCACCATCGTGTGGCTGTCTTCCGCGAGCGCCTCAAATTTATCCTTTAGTTGCCCCACGGTGACCACCAGTTGTTCCAGCTTATGCCGAAAATGGAAGGCAATTGGGATGATGCAAAGGGCCAGAATAATGAAAATGATGGAAGCAACGAACAAAGCCACCTGTAACGCAGCTGACATTATATTATATTTTCCCCTGACGGCCCAGGAGATTATTAAGGTCATTCAACGTGAAGGCTGCTTTCGCGTTTATCATCGTCCACCACGGTACGGCCTGGGCTCGCTCGCGGCTATGGGGCAAAACCCTACCAGGGATGATTGGGAACATTTCCATATTCACTCCCCCGATAAATGGCAGCGCGCCGGGGCAGATGATCCATCCCGGCGCGTTGCGAGTCTTGCTTCTGATGTTAGGTAGTCGTTACGTCTTCATGATACTGCGACCAGCGGGACGGTTTTTGACCATCCCTTTTCCACCACGGCCCTTCGCCGCGCGACGTTTCGCCGCAGTCATTCTGCCGCCTCTGCTTTTCTTTGCCATTTGCCATCACCACCCTTCGTCGGTGAGATTATTTCTACTGAAATACCCCATGTCTATGGGGCAGGCACTGTAATGGTGCTGGACTGTACAGTCACCGATCCCGTCCCGCCGCCCGACCCGGCAAATAATCTGCCTGTCACCGCGGCGCCGTTATTCACCGTGATGCTAACAGCAGCCAGGATGTTTCCCTTGAAGATGCAGGTCGTACCAAGAGTCGCGGAACTGCCGACCTGCCAGAAGACGTTTTTCGCCTGGGCGCCGCCGCTCAGGACAATACTGGTACCGGGACCCATGGTGAGCGTGGACGCCATCTTGAAGATGAAGACCGCATTCGCATGACCCTGGGCGTTGAGAGTTAAAATCGCGTTTGCTCCCGTTCCTGATATTCCAGTCGAGCTCGAGTTTACATAGAGGCCAGGGGTGAGAGTCAGCCCGCCCAGATCTCCCGGCAAACTTATAGCGCCGGTTGATCGACTGACGGCGTCATTATACGCGGCGCTCAAGGCGGTTTGGGCGGCGCTTACGGCCGGATCATTCACGTCAATCGTCCCATTGATTTCGGCCATCGGGATTCCCTGTGAAGTACCGGGAGCCAACCCCACGTTTCCAGTGATCGTGTCGCCACCGCCTGCGATCGAGGCGCTCGCGATGATCGCGTAGGTGGAAGCCGCTCCCAAGGCGACGGACCCCTGACCTGCCGTTGGGATTCTTCCTGTCAGGACGAGGTTGCTGGTAATATCTGTTAGTGCCACCGCTTGGATATCGACCACGTCTGGCGAACCCGAAGGCAGAACCGTCAGGTTCAGCCTGCCCCTGGGGTCAGTGGCATTCGTTTCAACGGCGCTTCCGTTAAACATTAGCACGTAGTCCGTGTTCGAACTCAAACCCGAAGCCGTGAACCGGAACTGGGTGGTGGTTGTAGTGGCCCTAATCTGGACCGACCCGACCGCGTGGGGAACGAACCCGGTGTTGTCGAGGTGACTTTTGAACAAGTACAGCAGCTTGTCCGTAGTATTGGTTAGATTCACCTGCAGGACTGTCTGGGTGTTGCCGTTGACGATGTCCAGTTCACGGATGGTGGTGAGCGGATCCAGCACAGCCGGGAGCGCTTCCTTGCCAGCAGGGACGTGTCCCTGGGCATTTTCCACATAGGTGACCTTGAAGGCGCCCTTCGAGTCCGTGGTGAACTCCGCCACGTTCGTCGAACTGATGTCATTGCCGACGAAGGCAGCCAACTGGTACGTCGTGTTGGAATCCAGTTTGGTCAGCGACATCATGAGCTGCTGGTTGCTCGCATTCCCGTTACTGGTCAGTTTGCCGTTGACGCTGCCACGGGCATCGGGATCGATGTCGGTGTTCGTCATGGCCGACTTGAATGTGAAGTTCAGACTGCTGGTTCCGCTCGACGCGGCGAGCGCGTCCGAGCGCAGGAACATCATGCCCGCCGCTACGGCGAGGCCCATAGAGATGATCCGTCTCGTTCCGTTCACTGCCAACGCCATTCGACGAATTACTTTCATTGTATTGTTCTCTTTTTGCTGCTGTTTTGTTTCGGCCATAAACTGCGACAAAATAGGGTAGGGGCTGATTCTTCGCTACGGGGTGTTTACCCCAAGGTGGTTACCCCAGGCGGGATTACTCGAGGCCTCCTCCGAAAAATTGATCCAATCGCCACGGAGCAAATGAGCGGGTCGGCTGGGTAGGGTTTCACCCTATATGCCGATTCCTACCTACGCCGTATGGTGACGCAGGATTAGTGTCAACGGAATCGATAGACATTATGGAAACCAAGTTGACCAGGTTGTCACAACGGTATACAGCGGCCCTGCGAAAACATCTGAAGCAGGGGCATCGAGCCAGCTTGCAAACGGCGCAACGACTGGGACGCGGAGCCATGGCCAGCGGTCTGGAGACGTTGGATCTGGCAAGAATTCACGAGGTCGCCCTCGCCAGACTGGTATTGCCGAGTGACTCCCCTGCCATCCGCGAGGGCCTGCTCCGGCGGTCGGAAATCTTCTTTGTGGAAGCCGTCACCCCCATCGAAACGACGCACCGTGCCGCGCGTGAGTCCAAGGTTAAATTAAAGCTACTGGCCAGGACGGTGAGCCGGCGCACGGAGGACCTGGCGGCCTCGGGCCGTCACTTGAAACGGAGAATCGTCCAGCGCAAGGCGGTGGAGAAAGCCCTCAAGAATAGCGGGAAACACCGTGCCCAATTGTTGGTCGATTCCCGCAGCCTGCAGGAACATTTACGGCGCCTGACCCACCAGATTCTCTCCGCGCAAGAGGAGAAACGAACGAAGATCAGCCGCGAGTTGCATGACGAAATCGCCCAGACGTTGTTGGGGATCAATGTCCGGATGTTGACGTTGAAAAAAGAGGCCACGGCCAATACCAAAGGCCTCAAAAAAGAGATCGCCAACACGCAGCGGCTTGTGAAAAAATCAGTGAAGGCGTTGAGTCGGTTCGGTCGTAAATTCGGCATCCATCATGAAGCGTAAATTGACCAGGTTGTCGCGACGCTACGTGGCGGCCTTGCGAAAACACCTGAAGCAAGGGCCGCGAGCGAACTTGCACCCGGCGCGGGCGCTGGGCCGCCAAGCCATGGCCAGCGGGCTGGAGACGCTGGACCTGGCCCGGATTCACGAGCAAGCGTTGATTATGCTGGTGTTGCCCAGTAGTTCCACCGTCACCCGTGAGGCAATGGTCCGGCGGGCGGGGATTTTTTTCTCGGAAGCCATCACCCCGATTGAGAAAACGCATCGCACCGCACGGGAGGCCGGCCTCCACTTCAGTCAACTCAACCAGACATTGCGCCAGCGCAGCGCGGACCTGGCTGTTTCGAACCGGCAGTTGAAACAGGAAATCGTCCAGCGGAAGGGTGTGGAGAAATCCCTTCGTAAAAGCGAGCAACACTATGGCCGGCTGTTGGAGCAGTCGCGGGACATGCAGGAACAGTTGCGACATCTCTCCCGCCAGCTCCTGACGGCGCAGGAGGAAGAACGCAAGAAGATCAGCCGCGAATTGCACGATGAAATCGCCCAGACCCTGACCAGCATCAATGTGCAACTGGCGGCGCTGAAAGCGGACGCCACAATCAACGTCAAGGACCTCCAGAAAAAAATTGCCCGCACGCAACGGCTCGTCGAGAAGTCCGTGGACATCGTGCATCGGTTCGCCCGGGAGTTGCGCCCGACAGTGTTGGATGACCTGGGGCTGATTCCCGCCCTGCATTCGTTTGTGAAAGGCCTTGCGAAACAGACGGGCATCCACATTCATTTGACGGTCTTTGCGGCGGTTGAAAAACTGGCTGGGGACAAGCGCACGGTGCTGTATCGTGTCGCCCAGGAAGCCCTGACCAACGTCGTCCGTCATGCGCAGGCCAGCCTGGTGAACGTAAGCATCGAGAAGCTTCCCAATAGCATCTGCATGAAAATCAGGGACAACGGCAAATCCTTCCAGGTGGAGCGCGTATTGCACGCCAAAAAGAACAAGCGATTGGGAGTACTGGGCATGCGCGAACGCATGGAAATGGTCGGAGGCAGCTTTAACATCGAATCCGCCCCCGGCAAAGGCACCACCATCCGCGCGCAGATTCCATTCACGAACGGCAAAAGGACTTAACGGTTTATGAAACGCACTACTGTCATGTTGGCGGAAGATCACATGGTCGTTCGCGAGGGATTTCGGAAGTTGTTGGAGGGCGAGGAGGATATCGAGGTGGTCGGCGAAGCGCAAAACGGCCGCCAGGCGGTGGAAATGACCCGGAAACTTCGTCCGGCGGTGGTGGTGATGGACATCGCGATGCCGCTACTGAACGGCCTGGAAGCCACGCGGCAGATCCGTAAAGCTCTTCCGAGCACCAAGATCATCATTCTCTCCGCGCACAGCGACGACGCGTACGTTGACCAGGCGATTGCCATGGGCGCCGTGGGCTTTCTGCTCAAGCAAACCTCCTCCCACAACCTGTCGGTGGCGATCCGGGAAGTCCAAAAGGGAAACACCTTTTTCAGCACTTCCATTTCCAAGCGGTTGCACGATCAGAAGGTGCCCGCAAAAGGGAAGGTGCTGCGGAAGAAAGTTGCCAGCCTGAGTTCACGCGAGATGGAAGTGCTCCAACTGATCGCCGAAGGCAAGGCCAACAAAGAGACCGCATCGGAACTCGGCATCAGCATCAAAACGGTCGAGAAACACCGGCAGAATCTCATGGCGAAACTGAATATCCACGAGATCTCCGGTCTCACCCGCTACGCCATCGGCGCGGGCATCATCGAGAGCAGCGTCCAGCTGACGATCCGCTAGTTTTTGAACCCGCCGCCTCCGGCGCAATCTTGTCAGAATCGGATCTCCAGGTCTCCATTGGGGTCAACACCCCATAGCGCCGGCACGACCGCCAACTTATTCTCGAACCGTGCAACCAGAAATTTTTAAAATCAACAAGGAGGACGACATGCCTCTTGTTCGTCGAGAAACCGAGATTTCCGTACTGATTGGCGCTGAGCCACCGGAAATCAGCGCAACAGCAGTGATGGCGTGGTACCCCAAAATCAAAGTGTTCACGATGCGTTCCTACTGTAACCGCGACGGCGTCGTGCTTCTGTTGGTGACGACGAATGCGGTCAAAACCTCGCAGGTCCTTGAGGCTGCCGGGTTCCAGTGTGTGGCTCGGCCCGTCATCTTGATTGGCCCCATCAATCGCTCGGGCTGGACAGATCCCATCGGCCTCGAACTCGCCAATGCGGGAATTGAAGTCCAGTATTCTTATACGTCCCACAGGGAAAGCGACCGGCATTATTTGGTTTTCAAGACATCCGATGACGCCCGCGCGATTCAGGTCCTGACGACCGGTCCGTCGTTCCAGTCGTTGGCCGGCAGCGATTCCCAGCAAGATCAGGAAACGGTAATTCCTGAAGAATCCAGTTTCTTTCAACAAGCGCAGCGGCTGGTGTTGAGCTAGCGTTATCTGGAGGTCGATCCTCTGCAAACCCCCCGTTGCGCATGAATGCGGCCCAATAGAGTCCTACATTCTTGAACGATGAAATGTTGTGACAGACGCCGCGAGCGCCCCACGCGGTTCTCTCCCTGAAATCCATGGGGGTAACACCTTATAGAACTTACGCGACAGCATACCTATCCTCTGGTCATGAACCTGAGAGAAATTTTCCAAAGCGTGCAACCAACCAACGTGCGGCTTCTTCTGGCCACTTTGCTGCGGACGCCGACTTTATCCAACCGGTTGTTGGAACCTGTGAGAGCGAATCGGACGGCAAAGGGGCAGCAGCAACATCAGCCGGGTATTACTTCCCTTGCTCTGGCCGACGCGATTGTTCCGATGGAGGCCCGGCCACCCGGCGAGAAAGTTTTGAAATGAACAAAGAGGATGACATGTCCATCGTCCGTCGAGCGATCGAGATTTCTGTACGAATCGGTCACGAAACACACAAAGCCAGCGCAACGACCGTGATGGCGAGGTCTCCCGACATCCAAGTACTCACGATGCGTTCCTACTGCAACCGTGATGGTGTCGTTCTCTTGCTGGTGACAACGAACCCGGTCAAAACCTCGTATATCCTCAAGGCTGCCGGGTTCCAATGCGAAGCCAGCCCCGTCGTCTTGATTGGCCCAATCAATCGCTCGGGCTGGGCAGCTCCCGTAGGAATCGCACTCACCAAGGCGGGAATTGAAGTCTTCTATTCCTATACTTCCCACAAGGAACCTGGCCGGCATTATCTGGTTTTCAAGACCTCCAATGACGAACGCGCGATCCAGATTCTAACTGCCGGTTCGACGTTCCAGTCGTTGACCGACGACGATTCCCAAGAAGACCGGGAGATGGCAATCGCGGATTGATCCAATTTCGCGCGGAGACTGGGCGCATCCCATCATTGAACCAGAACAGCCATGGAGTCGGGCTGGAGTTTGACGTGGGGGTGCATGGCCTGGGCGATCTGGTCGCGGGTTTCAATAAGGGTGGCGGTGACGTGGGTGGCGCCGGCGGCCAGGAGGGCTTCGCGGTCGTCGTTAACTTTCTCGTGCAATCCCCAATGGCCTATCACGATGGACAGTTCAGGGAGCCGGGCACGGAGCAGTTTGCTAACGTGGCGGCTGGCCGACAATCCGCCGGGCGGAATAAAACCAACGCAGAATAACGTCGGGGTTTTCTGTCCCACGTCCTGCAGGATTTCGGACACGCGTTTGCCGGCGGCGACGATTTCCATTTCATAGTGCGTCGGGTCGAGTAGTTGTTGCAGCATCAACAGAGCGATGGTGTCGCCTTCGTCGTGCGCAGGCCAGGCCAGGATACGGATTCTGTCGACACTGACTGTGGCTGTATCGTTCAGGGCGCTGGAGTCGCTGGCGGTGCCGGCCGCAGCATCGACCGGAGACGTTGGTTGGGCAGTTGGAAGGCTGATTCGTTCGACGATCTGGCGTGTAGTTTTGTACACGAAGTCTCGTTCGTAATCGGGCAGGGTGCCCAGGCGGTTGTCTCGTTTGGCGTAATGCAGGGCGGGAATCAGCACTTCGTCGAAGACGTGTTCGACAGGATGAGTCCGCAACTGTTCTTCCACGATTGCCTCGGCCTCGTCCGGATCCATCGTCAACAGATGCTGGTAGTAGCTCACCGAGGTCTGCATCACCGGCTCATCACCGAGGAGCACGGCGATGAATTTCAGTTGCGGAACATACTTCGCGGCCACGGCCACGCAGGCGGTCAACGGTGTCGCCAACAGCAGTCCGACCGGGCCCCAGAGGCACGTCCAAAACGCGATGGCGATGAGCATGGCCAATTTTGAAGTGCCGGCGCTTTGACTGAAAAGCATTGGCTCGATGACCATTCCCACAATCGGCTCGAGCACGACAAACAGCGCGATCACGGACAGCGGTTGCCACCAGTTCGATGAGGTGGCGAGGCTGACCGCGATTGGAAAGATCGCTGCAATCCAGATGCCGATGTAGGGAACAAACCGAAGGATGATGATCAAAACTCCCCACAGCAGCGCGTGAGGCACTCCCAGCAGAAACAGCCCCAAACCAATCACCACACCCAGGCACGCATTGACGATAAATTGAGCGAAAAGATACCGGCTAACTCGTTGGCCGGCTTCATCGAGCGCTTGAGTTGCCAGGCTCAGCCGTCCGTAGCCCAGCAGGCGAATGGCGCGGTTACGCAACTCGTCGCGTTCCAAGAGCATGAAAACCACCAGCATGGCGACAAACAAGATGTTGAACAACGATTCCAGCAACGGCCAAACTATTGGCGAGAATTGCCACACCCCAGTGGAAAATCTCCCGCCTTGCACCGTGACCGGGACCGGCTCGCGAGCTTGTCCGGTCGATACCGCATTGGTGGTTACGTCACCGATCAACTGATCGAACTCGATGCGGACTTTATCCAACGTCGTGCCCTGGCCCACCTGCAAATCCTGGATTCGTTTTTTGATGTTGCCCTGATAGCCGGGCAAATTGTGAGCGAATTCCTTCATCTGAACCGAGATGGCCCAACCCATGACGCCGATCAAGGAGAACGTGATTACTGCCAGCAATGCGACCGAGACAACCCGTCCAAGGCCAAGGCGTTGGAGCGCGGTGTCCGCGGGGCTTAGCAGAAAAGTCAGCAACATCGCCAGCGCCACCGGTATCAGGACCGGGCGCGCCCAGTACATCGAGGCGATGATCAATATCAGCGCGCCCACGACGACCAGCGGCGATGATTTTTGAGATTTGAGTGGCACGGAGCGCAATCCTTTCGGTTACTGCCAAATCAACCCGCCAGAATTCACACCTGTGTCCCGATGGGGTGGCGACAACGGAAAAACAGTGTACGGACAATCGGTCTGGAAATGCGCCAGGCGGCCTTCACTGCTCACTCATGATGGTCTTGATCGTCGTGGTGATCCTGATCATGATGATCTTGATCGTCGTGGTGATCCTCATGACCTTGATCATCGTGGTGATCGTTGTCTCGCCAAATAAAGCATCCCGTAAACAACACTGAGACGGTGCCCAACAAGACCGCCAACTTCAACGCCGACCATTTTTGATGATTGTTCATGCAAGGACAATACGGGGGACGGTGGCGGAATGATATGGGGTGTTGACCCCAACTGCGGAAGTCTTGTCGCGGCAGGATTCAGGAACCCTCCAGTGGGGTGTTCACCCCATAGCGCCCGCCGGTAGCACAGCTTATTGTCGTGGCATGGAAACGACTCACTTTGCGGGACGGAAGGGTAACTTTATGGACGGAACCAAACGCCTGGCGAGAAAGGTTGGATTCGTTCTGGGCCTCGCGCTTTTCGCGACGCTGGCGGGACAGGCAACCTACGCCGCCGAGGTATCGGTGGGGGTGACGATTCGCACCGAGAGTGATTTTTACGAGCCGCTGGGATCGTATGGACGGTGGGAGGTTGTCGGATCGTACGGGCGCTGCTGGATCCCGGGCGGGGTGGAAGCCGGTTGGAGCCCGTATTGCAACGGTTACTGGCAGCAAACGGACGCGGGTTGGTACTGGGCCAGCGATGAGCCGTGGGGCTGGGCCACGTACCATTATGGACGCTGGGATTTGGACCCGCAATTTGGTTGGTATTGGGTGCCACAGACGCAATGGGCGCCCGCGTGGGTCTCCTGGCGAGAAGGCGGTGGATACATCGGCTGGTGTCCATTGGGTCCATCGGGGAGCGGCGTCGTGGAGGTTAACGTGGGAGGCAGCGCGCCGCGAGGATATGTCTTTGTACAGGAACGCCAGTTTCTGGAACCTGTCAGCCGCAAGACGGTGACCGTGAATATCACCGTCGTCAACAAGACCGTGATCAACAGAGGCCCGGATACTGTCGTCATCGAAAAGGCGACCGGACGAAAGATTCAAGCGGCGCCTGCTCGCGAACTCCGCAGCCAAGAGGAAGCGAAGGTCGTCGCCAAGCGCCCGACACCAACACCAGCCAGTGAGAAGGCAGTCCCAACACCGGTTCGCAATCAGGCTGAGAAGACACTTCCCGCCGTTGAGCCGCGTCAGATTGAAAAGCCAGCCGTGACAACGGCAGCGCCACAACCACCGGTAACGAAGAAGGAAGTCCAGCAAACTGACGAGCAGATCCGGATTGCAAAGCTCGACGAGGAGAAGCGCGCGCAGCAGGAAAAGGCGAGTCAGACGCAGGGCGAGAAGGCCAAATCCGCGCCCGCCGCCGTGGAAGCCAAGCCGGAGCCCAAACAAGAGAGCAAACCGGACGCAAAGGTTGAGTCGAAGCCAGTAGCCGAGCGGCCTGCGGCGACCAAAGAACCAACCGAGCAGAAGGACGGGAAAGACGAGGAAAAGAAGGATTAGCGGGCCGGAGTAATAGGAGATCGTCGTGAGTCGTTCCAGTAAACGTAGCATCTTCAGCCAGTGGCACTCAACTATATCGGGGACGGTCGTGTGTCTTTCCTGTTGGTCTGCCGTTCCTACCGCGAGGGCGCAGCAATCTGAGTCCCCGTCCTTGATGGCCTCTCTGTCAGTTCCCACAACTACGGCGGCATCCAGCCGGACCAACAGTAGCGAACGGGCCGACTACCAGGCGCTCACCGTGCGTGAGCGCCAGCCGATACTGATGTCCGACCGCAAGCCGACGAGCGATGAGGCGTGGGAACGTTTTGAAGCAGATTACAGCCCGTCACGGAAATCCCTGTCACCCATCAAATGCCGGATCGAGAGCGTTAAGTACGGTCTCGACACAGCCGTGTTTGCTGTCGATCGTTTCATGAAGAACGTCGAGAGCCAGGCCGACTTCAGTCTTGATCGGGGCGGTTTGCACCGCACACAGGCAACTACTCCGGGAGAGTTGCTGGGCAATCCGCGCGTGAAGCTCGACCTGGAAATGTGGCGGGGCACCGCGCCGTATGTGGGTGTGCGGATCGTCATTCCATTTGGTAAGTGACCACAGACGGGGAAAGTCACCATCCAAACGCGTGGCGAGCGGGCGATACCACCAGCCAGACCAAACCCAGACAGAGCAGAACTTTAAAAATTGCCATACCCACGGGTAACACCCACGCGGCTATGGTTTTCCCATTGTAAGAGTGTTGGCCCACGAGAAATGCGGTGGCGCTCCAGGAAAGGTAGACCGTGAATGAGATCGCGATCGACACGATGACCCAATTACTCACATGGAACGCGAGCAAGGCGGCGAACGTGGCGGCAAGCGCTCCCAGCGTTACCAGGTCTCGCCGGTTGGTAAAACTGCCCAGACTCTTAATTGACATCGGTACCTGCCTTTTTCATTACTACAAATAGGTTACGCAAAGAGCGTTCGATTCTCCATGGGGTGAACACCCCATCGCATCCCGCGGTCACCCGTCTTACCTTTGACTTGCCGGGAAGTCCTCGGACAACAACAAAGGAAATCCATGAATAAGAGACTCATTGTACTCACCTTCGCCATCAGTGGTGCGCTGGGACTGGTCGGCTGCTATGTCGATCGCCCTCACGAATACACGCGCGGCCCTGAGGTTGGCGCTTCGTACTCCTACGTGTATTACCCGGATGCGGAAGTATATTTCGAACCCCATCGCCAGGTCTACTATTGGTCGGATGGCGGTTCCTGGCGTTCGGGTCCGCGCGCCCCGGAAAATATCGTGTTGCGCACCCACGTAACGGTTAACCTCGATTCACCGCGGCCATACACGCACCATGATGAAGTGAGAGCAAAATACCCGCGTCAGAAGCCAGAAGAACGGCACGAGGAGAATCATCCGGATCGCGATCACCAGTAGCCGGCGTCCGGACAAGAAACCGTAACGAAACGACTGGATTGCCACCCGGGCCGGCAGATGACGACTGAACTTTGGGACAAACATGGACACGCCGTGGCGTACGTCGATGGCGATAAAGAGTCGATCTACATGCAAGATGGGACGCCGGCGGGGTGGCTCTCCGGCAGCGGTGTCTATGCCTACAGCGGGAAATTCCTGGGATGGTTGTATGAGGGATGGATTTTTGGGCGTGATGGAAAGTGCGTGCTCTTCACGGAACGATCGCAACCCGGGGCCGTGAAGCCTTTTTGTCAGCCCGCGACGGGGCGCGGGGATCAAGGGCCGCGTCCGTCCCGCTCGGTACGGGACATTGCTTGTCGACGGCCCGGGCGTTCGACCGCCTGGTCGTCGGCAGACGCCTTGTCGTTTTTCGGTATCTAACCCCGCTCCTGTCGGTCACTTGCAGTAGGGTTTCACCCCATGGCGAAAGGTCGACTCAATGCGTAACCTCGGGTTTTGGTTAACAAGAAACCGTCAAAAGGAAACAAACCGTATGTCAAAAACACTTCTCAGTCGGAACAAGACCCTCCATGCGTTGGGATTGATCCTCTGTCTCGGGGCCGCCCCACTGCTCGTCGGTGTAACCGGGTGCGCCAGCAGCCGCTATACGCAAAGCAGCGCGGAACGCATGAACGACAATGCCACTTCTTCGCGTGTCAGCGCAGCACTGGCAGATGATGGGCAACACCGGAATTTCGAGGATGTGAAAGTGGAAACATTTAAGGGCGTAGTCCAGTTGAGTGGGTTTGTGAATACGAGAGCCCTGAAGAGCCGGGCTGGTGACATCGCCCGGAATACAGCCGGAGTGAATGATGTTCGCGACAGTATCACTGTAAAGGAGTGATCGACTTTTCCGCCGAAGCCGCTCGTCGAACGCCTGGCCACCCCGAATTACGGGTGCATTCCCTGCGTTTTGGGGGTTCATCCGGTATGGGGTGAACACCCCATATACACCCCATGGCTTCATGTGCAACTTTTGACCGTTACAGACTCACTATCGACAAAGGAAGGAATCCGAACGGAGATAGTGACGGTTGAGCAGATATGCGAACGGGCAAAGAACTCATATTGGTGACCAAGCCGTATGCGACGGATTCTGCGGTACGGAGTTGGTGGTATGTACTCTCCACGGCGTTTCTGCTGGCGGCTTCCCTGGCCGGGACACTTTGGAATTTTCATTGGGCCGGCAAGCTGATCTGTAGTTTTTTTGCCGGGCTGCTCATTCTCCGGTTGTTTGTGATTTATCACGATCAACAACATCAGGCGATCCTGCCCCAATCCCGCCCCGCCGCCATCTTGATGAGGATCTTTGGGATTCTGGTCCTCAGTCCCAGCAGCATTTGGCAAAGCTCGCACAACCATCATCACACTCACAATTCCAAGCTGCGGGGTTCGCATATCGGTTCCTTTCCCATCATGACCAAAGCCCAGTACTTAAAGTCATCGAAGGCCCAACGTTTTGAGTACTTGTTCATGCGCCATCCGCTGACCATCTTGTTTGGGTATCCGATCGTGTTTCTTTACGGGATGTGTCTTTCGCCATTCGTCAACAATCCACGAGAACACGCTGATTGCCTTCTCGCCTTCGCGGTACACATCAGCATCGCGGTGATGCTGACTTGTTTCTTCGGCTGGCCGGCGCTGTTGTTGACGCAAGTCATTCCGCACTTCATCGCCAGCGCCATTGGGACGTATCTGTTTTACGCCCAGCACAACTTTCCGGGTGTTTCCTTTAGCGACAATGCGGGTTGGACGTATGAGAAGGCCGCGATGGAATCCTCCAGTTACATCAAAACCGGCCCGCTCCTGGCCTGGTTCACCGCCAATATCGGCTATCATCACATCCATCACTTGAATGCCCGCATCCCCTTCTACCGATTACCGGAGGTCTTCACGAAGATACCCGAATTGAAGACGCCGAAAACCACCTCGCTCCGTCCATCGGACATCATCCGCTGCCTGCGGTTGAAAGTCTGGGATGTCGAGGCACAAGAGATGGTAAGTCTCCGAAAAATCTAAACGAAATCAAAACTTTAACCCCCATCACACCATGACATTCACAGTCTCTCAAGTTGCAGAACAACTCCGGGGCGAAGTCCTCGGCGACGGTGACGTCGAATTAACCGGTTTCGCGTCGGCGGACCGCGCTCGCAATGGTGACCTGACCTTCGCCGAGAAGGACACCTACTTCGCTGCCGCCGAACAAAGCCCGGCTGCCGCCATCATCGTCTCGGGTGAGTTTACTTCGGCCAAAAAAGCCCTGATCCGCGTGCCGAATACACGGGTGGCCGTGGCGCGAGTGTTACCGGCTTTTTTTCCACAGGATCAACACCAGCCGGGCATTCATCCGAGCGCGACCATCGCCCCCTCGGCGCGTATTGATCCCACGGCGCACATCGGGCCGAACTGCGCGGTCGGCGCGCATGTGCGGTTGGGCGCGCGCTCCGTGCTCATGGGTGGCAACCATATCGGGCGCGATACCCAGATCGGCGACGACTGCTGTCTGTACCCGAATGTCGTCATCTACGCGCAGTCGCAGATCGGCCACCGCGTCACCATCCACGCCGGCACTGCCATCGGCTCGGACGGCTACGGCTATGTGTTCGATGAAGGACGCCACCGCAAGATGCTGCAAGTCGGCAACGTGATCATCCACGATGACGTGGAGATCGGGGCCAACGCGGCCATCGACCGCGGCGCGCTCGGCGCTACCGTCATCGGCCAGGGCACCAAGATCGATAACCTTGTACATATGGCGCACAACGTGACCGTAGGCCGACACTGCCTGATCATGGGCCAGGTGGGTTTCGCGGGCAGCACACGCCTGGGAGATTATTGCGTCATCGCTTCGCAGTCGGGAATCGCGGGACATCTCACACTTGGCAATCAGGCCACGGTTGGCGCGAAGTCCGGCGTCATGCGTGACATTCCCGACAAGGGAACGGTGCTCGGCATCCCCGCCGCGCCCGATAAACAGACCAAGCGGCAGATGATCGCGTTGCAGCAGTTGCCGGAGTTGATCCGCCGCACCCGCGAACTGGAAAAGCAGGTGGCTCAACTCCAAGGCTGTGGCGGACCGCCAGATGCTCACTATGCGTGAGCACCAGCCGATGCTGATGTCCGACCGCAGGCTGACTGACATCGCCGCGCCGCCTTGCGAAGGTTAACAATTCTCAGGGCGAAAGGCGCGCGCGGTAGTAGCGGGATGGCTTGTTCGTGGCTGCGCCGATGTCTAGGTAGTTGGTGAAGGTGCCGGGGGTTGTGTTATTCGTCACAACGAAGATGTCGGCGAAGCCGTTCGTGGTATAGCTCCCTTGGGTTCCTCCGGCGGCTGCCTGCAATATGTTGGTCGCGCCCGGTCCCATCATCCAAGTGACAAGCATGTCATTGCCCTGCGGCGTGACGGAAACGATGCGAAACGTATTCGGGTCGAGGATAACACTGCCGACGATGAGCGTACCACCGGTGTGAACGAGCGAGCCGCAGCTATTCGTCATCACCAACTTGTCCACCTGCAATACGCCGTCGCTGAGGACCAATTGGCCTTTCTGAACGTCGATGAATCCTGTGCCGGCGGTGTTGGTCACGATCAATTGGCCGCCGTCCATCGCGATTTGGCCGACAAAACTGCTCGCACAGTCTCCCAGTGTAATCCCTGTAAAGGCGGTAACGGAGCCGCCGTTTATCGCAAGCGTGCCAGTGACAGATAGTGCGTCAGTGATGGGGTTATATATGCCCTCCCCGAAGCCATAATCGTCGATAGTGATGGAGTTTGCCGCCAATAAGCCGCCCTCCACCGCGATACTGCCACCGGGTTTGGCCATTATTTCGCCGTTCGTAACTACCAACTGGCCGCCACCGACAAACACACCACCAGCGCTAAGTCCGAAGGCCCCGATCTGTAGATTAGAACTCAATTGCGTGCTGCCGCCGTAAACGGTTAGTCTGGCATCCTCTTGGTATTCAGTACCGACAAAGATTTCTCGCGCCAAGAACAGCCCGTCTCCGACGGTTATTTCGCCAAAACCCGTAAACTCACCGAGCGTCGTTGGCGCATTAGTGACGACTAGCATCCCGCCATTCAAATAGACGTATCCATAGTCCAAGGTCAACCCTCCCTCAAGCTTTACGCTGCTAGCCTCAATGGAGAGGTTACCACTGCCGCGCCCACCACCAAGCCCCATGCTGCTAGCCAGCATGGTGGAATTCGTGAGTGTCATGATTCCATAGCCTCCATCGCCATCTCCTATATTCGTGGGACCGTTAGTGATGACAAGATTCCCGTTTACCACAAGAAAGCTGCCCTGCGAACCTATCTGGCCTGCACCTACGACCAGAGAAGAAGATAGAGTCATTGTTCCGCCAATGAGTTCGACCGTTCCGATAGAAGGAGTTCCCGTCGCAATACCGACGTCGCGAGCTTGCACAAAAGCGTTTGAGATGATTAGAAGCCCTGCGGCGCCGTAGGCAACCTGGAGACTGCAGTTGGTCGTGAGCAATGAGCCACCCGTAATGACCATCGTGCCGCTATCTTCGAGTTGGCCACCCAGCAGACCGTCAACGACCAGTGTGGAATTGATGCTGATCAATTCTGATGCTCCGAAGGAGGAAAAGTCCGGAAAAAAGCCAATAGTGAGATTGTTCAGAATGTGCAGCGCGACGGTGCCGGAATTTTCAAGAAAGAGGGTGTTGGTGTTACCGTCCTGAGCGCTCACCGTGAGGTTGCTGATCGTAAGCGAATTGGGGAAGTTGCGAGCCGTGTGCGCGTCAATCGTCACGACCTTGCTGTTGGCGTTGCTGATGATCACGGCTGATTGGGCATCGGAGGGCGAGCCGTTATCCCAGTGATGTGCTTTCTCCCATTTGCCATCGGATGGATCGATCCAACTATTGGTTTGCGCGTGCGAAATGGTGGCAACAGTCACATTTACCGCAACCGCCAATGTCAACCATACGCTTCTACCCATAAGGCACCGGTCGTAACCTCTTCACTAGGCAGTAAAACAAAAAGTGGCCGCAAAGTCGAAGCAATTGGGAGGGTATGAATCAAGCCCGCGGCAGGTCCAGTGACCCCGACAAAGACCAATATTTATGGGCCTACGGTAGGAAAGGCTTATAGCTTGCTGCGCTCGGTTGGCGACGGTCAGGTCGCGGGTGTCAGATATTTTTGGGAATTAACGACCTGCGGTTGCCGCGACAACTGCATGGGCGCGTTTGCCGTAAACGACAACGGCGTGTCGTCGGACTCCGCTCCGTCCGACTCGGCTCACAGAAGCGCAACCACAACCGGAGCGATCCGGCGACATATCGTGAAACGATAATTTTACTAGACATGCGTGATGGCGTCGGGTAGGGTTAGGGCGATGCGAGGGGCAAAGCGAAGAGAGACGGGGGACCGGCGAACAGGCGGGACCCTCCGTCGCGAGGATGCTATGGAGGGCAGGCTGCCTGTTCAACTCGAAGGGGATCGCGGGCGAGAGCCTACTTCGCGAGGACGCTTCCGCCGTCGCTCTTCGGGCTATGGCGGACAAGACGAAGGCCAAGCCGCCCGCGCCACTGTCCGCCTTCGCGAGGCCGCTACGGCGCGACTCGCTGCTGTACGCAGCTCGGAGGACGCAAAAAACATGCGATTCTGCGAAACGAACCGGATTGGTTTTAGCATGAAAACATGTGGTAACCTATTGAAGGAGAAATGGATGCGCAGCAGGCGACGGAGGATTTCAATCCGGTTCGTTTGGGACGGAAATAACAGCAGGAGCGTGAATTTGGCAGGGGTGACGCAAGCTGGAGGCACCGAGGAGCACGCCACGAACGCGAGACAGGGGGCCTCTATATGTTTCTGCGAAACGAACCCAAATTGTTTTCTATCAATTACCGATGTATGGATTTTATGTGCAGGGACTTGTGAACTTTGCAGGGAGATTTACAATTGGGTTCGTTTTGGGAAAACGAACCCAATTTTGGACGGCTTTGGAGGAATTCGGTTGCGCCATCGGCACAAACTTGGCGCGTCTCGTCGGACTCGGCTTGGAAAACGAACCCAATTTTTGGGGGGTTTAAGTGGGGTTTGGGTGTCGCGGAAACGGAAAATCTACCCCTTCTCGGGGTGGTTTTCAGCGGGCGCCGAGGCCGGTGAGGACGACGGGGAGGGTGCGGGCGAGGATTTTGAGGTCGAGCCAGAGGGACCAGTTGTCGATGTACTGGAGGTCGAGTTTCATCCATTGGTCGAAGCCGATCTGGTTGCGGCCGCTGATCTGCCAGATGCAGGTAAGACCCGGTTTCATGGAGAGGCGGCGGCGATGCCACGGGTCGTAGTGCTGGACCTCGCTGGGGATGGGCGGACGGGGACCGACAAGGCTCATGTTGCCGACGAGGACATTCCAGAGCTGGGGAAATTCGTCGATGCTGGTGCGCCGCAGGAAACGCCCGAAGGGCGTGATGCGCGGGTCGTCTTTCATCTTGAAGACGGGGCCGGTCATCTCGTTGTAGGCGGCGAGCTCGGCCTGCAACATCTCGGCGTTGGTGACCATGGAGCGGAACTTGTACATCGTGAAGAGGCGCCCGTGCAGGCCGCTACGCTTCTGTCCAAAAAGGATGGGGCCGGGCGAGGTGAGCTTGATGATGATGGCGACCGGCAGCAGGACCAGCGGGCCGAGGATGACCAATCCGATCGTGGCGCCGGCGATGTCAATCAGCCGCTTGCAGACGAGCTGCCAGGAAACCTCGGGGGTCGTGCTGAAAATCAGGAGCGGTTTCCCGTAAAAGTCGTCCACCGTGGCGCGGGCGATGGAGGTCTTGACGAAGTCGGCCACGAGCCAGGCCTCGACGCCTTCCAGTTCGCAGGCGAGGATCGCTTTCTCGATCTCACTGAAGGCCGTCTGGCTGACATTGAAGATCACGCAGCCGACGGGATGGCAATGCAACATTGCGGGAAGCTGGGTGACGAGGTTGTCGGTGGGGTCGAGGCGGGCAGTGACGCGCAGGCTCCATTCGGGATGTTCCTCCAGCAGGCCGGCAAATTCGGCGTTGCGCTCTTCCGAGCCCACGAGGATGACTTCTGTCAGGTCCTTTCCGCGAAGGGCGCGATTGCGCATGTGCGCCTGAAAGAGTCGGTCCTTGGCAAAAAGCGCGACGATGCTGAGCATTGCGAAGATGATGACAACACCGCGACTGAGCATGGCCAGTTTGAAAAAGTACATGGCGGCCATGACGGCCAGGGTGCAAATGGCGCAGCTTTTGAGGAGAATCCAGACGGTGTTGCGACGGGCCAGGGTATGGGCGCGGCTGTAGAAGCCGTTGAGATCGAGCAGAAACGGGTAGAGCGGCAGGATAATCAAATACAGCCATTTGTAGTACCGAAACGGCGCAATGATATCGAACTGGTGTATTTGACCGAGAAAGGGGAATGGGAACGGAAACAGATAGGCGAGTTCCTCGCGCAACGCGTGGGCCAGCCGAAAGACGACGGCGATCAGCAGCGCGTCGCCAATCTGGTTGGCCTGAATAATAAATTCTCTTCGTCGACTCGGCATCGATACACTCAAACGCTCGCGGACAGTGAGTTCATGGACCCGAGCAAATGCGGGCGGCTGATCCCCGGATCGCCGCTAGTTCGCGACCAACGTGGGGTAGACATCCTGCACAAACCCGGCCACGGTCTTCATCGTATCATCTTCCGACTTGCCGATGTCGCCCGCGCCCGTGTTTTTTGTCACGGGTATGTGAATCAAAATGTAGGCCCAGCGATGATTGGTGTTGTGCAACACCCGGTCCTTCGCCGTCCAATAGATGCGCTGCCAATGATAGGGGGTCACCCGATCCTTGCCCACAAACCAATATAGAAAGATCGAATTCGCTCTCCCGATGCGTCCGTCGGAAAGCTTTACGTCCCGGATGGCATTCAAGCGCGACACGGAGAGCACGCCACCCTTCGCGGCGGGGGTGGGAATTTGCTCGATCTGCAGTTTCCCGAGTGACCAGCCCTGTCCGGTCAGGCAGAGTTCAGGGCGGTGGATACTGGTCACATCACGGCCGGCCAGCACAATCGAGCAAAACAATTGGTGGCCATCTTTGTCCTTGAACATGCGGCGCGATCCCATTGTGTCTTCCGGCAGGATCTTCTTCTCCTCGTCTGTCAGCCCGGTCAATTCTCCACCCGTCCAATCGCCGGCTTTGTCCGTCAAAAACGGCTGTCCGTCCGCAGTAAGTTTTATGCCTGGCTCGGAGACCTTTGTGACATCGGAAGTCATCGCTGTGAACAGCACACTGCCACCGAGGATCGCCACCACAATGGCGATCTGCCGGGTGCTCGGCCCCCGGTGCGTTGATGACATCGTAGCGGGTCGCGCCGGAGATGGTTCGGTCGCGGCTTGCGCCATGTTTACATTTGATTCGCTCATGCAATTCCTTCCGTCATAACAAAGGCCCGTCATCGCGCAGGCCACCGTCCGTCAGTGGCGGCGGTGGCGGCTTCAGCCAGTTCTCAAAATAGCGGCGAAATGGAAAATTCAACAACAACCCGATAATCACCATCGTCGACAAGGCAACTGCGAAGACGATAAAGCCCGAGTATTCGTGATACGCCTTGCTGGCGATTTCCTGGCCGTACACCTGCGCGACGAGGGCGATGGAGGTTACGCGCGCGATGTTGCCCAACACCGCCAGGGGCATCGCGCTCAGGAACAGGACCCACCGTTTCCATTGCACGTGTTGTGTCACATAGGCATAGGCGGCGGTCACAGTGGTCAACGCCATGAGTGACCGAATCCCGCTGCACGGCGCCGCCACGTCAAAATGAAATACCCGGGAATAAATCCCGGTTCCAATCCGCGTTGTCTCAATGCCAATTGAGTTGAGCAATCCCGTGGATGATCTGGCCATCAATAGTTGCAGCGGGAAGCCGACCTTTTCATCCAAAAAGTTCAGCGGGATCATCAGCAACAGAAAGCTGATGGGAAAAAGCAGCAGGCGAAAAGCGCCGCGCCCCCCCAGCGCCAACGCCAGGCCGTAGAGCAGGATCACGAAGGAAAAGACCACGATGCGTGGTTGCATGGCCTTCACGCCGAAGTAATACACAAGCATTGCCATGGCAACCACGACCAGCCCTCGCGCATCGGAATCGTCTATCGTTTCCTTGATTCCGCCCCACAAGGCGGCCACTTGCCACAACAAAAGAAAGGGCGCCAGCCGGAGCACACCTTGCGTCAACGAATCCGAGAAGAGATCCGGAGCCATCATCACTAAGACCGTGGCCCCCAACGCAACCCAAAACGGCTTCCAATTCCGCTGCTCGTCGACATCGCGGTTGGAGAGATTCCACCAGAGGAGACCGATCGCGATCAAAGGAATCAGTGGCCCGTGAGAGTAATTCGATACGTGATTCCAGTGACCAACCAGCCAGATATAGCAGCTCAACTGACTAACGTGCTGGACTTCAACGGTTTGAATAAAATACGCGTAGTAAATCAGGCCGACTAGAACAACTCCAAGGGTTACCTTCGCCCAGTCGATCGAACTGGAAGGAAATCTGGCCGCGGCAATCGAAGTCCCGTTGCTCATTCAGATATGGTATTTGAGGGCAAACCCGTGAAAATCCTCACTACTTTAAGGCCACCCGTCATTCTTGTCAAACCCGCCTGCTTGCCGTCCCGCAGCCTGTCGGTTACCCTTCCGCAATGAAACGGTTCGTCCTTTTTGCGCTCATTCTCGCATTCGCCGGTTGCCAGCGCTCCCATCCGCCCGAACCACCCACCCTGACCTTCGCCCGTGGCGCAGATTCGCAGAAACTCGACCCTGCCGACGTGGACGACGGCGAATCGATCAAGGTCCTCGTCAATATCAGCCAGGGCCTCGTGCGCTTCAAACACGGCACCACGGATCCTGAGCCCTGCCTGGCGACTTCGTGGACGATCAGCCCCGACGGCCTCACCTACACTTTTAAACTCCGTCCAGGCGTCCGCTTTCATGATGGTACGCCGCTCGACGCGCCGGCCGCCGCGTTCAGTTTTCTCCGGCAAATGGACAAGTCCAACCCCGCGCATCTTCCGGACGCCACGTTTGCGTACTGGTCTGCCATGTTCAACATGATCACCGCTGTCGAAGTCGTCGACCCCATGACTCTGCGTCTCCGTCTGCGCGAACCGAACGCACCGCTGCTCGCGAGCCTCTGCATCCCCGCTGCGCATCTCATCAGCCCAAAATTCATCGACCAGCGTCATCCCGTCGGCACCGGGCCCTTCCGCTTCGTGGATTGGACGCCCAACGAGCGCATTACGCTCGAAGCCAATCCCGATTATTGGGAAGGCAAACCCAGGATCCAGCGCTTGGTCTTCAAAGTCGTTCCCGACTCCGCCACACGCCTGATCCAGCTTCAAACGAGCCAAATCCAGGCGATGGACGGCATCGATCCCAACGACCTGCCCATCATTAAGGGCGATAAAGCGCTGCAGTTGCTCACCGCACCGGGACTGAATGTTTGTTACCTGTCCTTCAATTGCCAAAAGCCGCCTCTCGACAACAAAATCTTGCGCCGCGCGATCGCCGCCGCCATCAACAAGAAGGACATCATCGACGACGTCTATCGCGGCGCGGCCATCGTTGCCCGAAACCCGTTGCCGCCCTTCGTCGCCGGGCATAACGACGCGATTCCCGAACAGCTTTACGAAACCAGCCAGCCCTGGCCCACTGTCACGTCTCCCTTGCGCCTCGAAGTGATGACCAATCCGCGGCCCTACCTGCCCAACCCACTCCGCGCCGCCGAGATGATCAAATCCGACCTCGCGAAAATTCAGGTCCCCGTCGAGATCGTCCCGAATGAATGGGGAGCGCATCTTAGCCGCACCAGCCACGGCGATCACCAGATGGCGTTGATGGGTTGGGTCGGCGACAACGGCGATGCGGACAATTTCCTCTACGTGCTCCTCGATAAGGACACCGCAATGCTCGGATCCGCTCTCAATATCTGTTTCTGGATGAACGACGCCTACCATGATCTCATGACCGCCGCGCGCCGCGAACTCGACCCCGCAAAACGCGCCGCGCTCTATCATAAATCGCAGGAGATCATCTTCGAGGAAGCGCCCATGGTTCCGCTCGCGCATGCCGAGTCGCTCATGGCCTGCCGCGCGAATACCGACGGCATCCAGTTCGAGGTCAATGGAGACATTCTCTTCGACAAGGCTACGGTGAAGTGAGCACGCGGAACACCGTGAAGCGTCCGCTCTCCATGATCCGCTGAAAATGCCGGAGTTGCTCTGGTTGGTTTTCAAACAACAGTGCGGCACAATGCGCATCCAGCGGCCCGAGCTTGTCCGCTTTATAGCGCCGCGAATCCTGTCCATCATATGTGAACCCGGCGTCATACACGAAATAATCGGCCCCGTACTTGCGCGCGAATTCATAGAACTGTTCCTCGCTCCCGTAAATCGCCGCCAGCATCTCGCGATAGCGGTCGCGAATTCGTTGGTTCTCAAACTTCGAGTGCATGATGATCGGCCGTGCCGTGTGGGCGAGGAACACCGGCGAATCCCCAATCGATGCGAGTACCACGGCATTCGTCGACGTATTTCCCTGCAACCATTTTACAATCGGGCGATACTCATCCGGCGACGCCTGCTCGCGTTTTAGGGGCGCGAAATTCAGCATCGCGAACTGCCACACGGCGGCAACGAATACCACCCACTTTCCCCACGTGCGCTCCGCCACCAGTCCTGCCCCGACCACCGCGACCGCAAACCCCAAAAAAACAAAGCTGCGCACCACCATCCACGCCAGCGGCACGAGCAACAACGTGAACACGATAAAAATATTCGTAGCGCAAGTGTTTCGCTTGCCACTCGTGAATAAATATCCCATCGACCCCAACGCCAGTGGACCGCACCACAACAAACTGTGCCAGAACTCGCGCCCTGGCGCCGTTTCAAACGACCCGCCCTCCCACAATAGCCGCGCCTCCCACGGCAGGTCCGCGGGATTGACCGGTTTCACACCCAGGAGCTGTAGCTTGTACATGAAGAGTTGGTACACATGCGCGTACTCGCCGTAGGACTTTGGTAGCATTGCGCTCAATGCCAGCAAGCCCGCCACCCAACCCGCGAACACCAGCGTCGCCCGCTTCCGTCCACCATTGATCCACACCGCCAGCGCCAGCGCATAAAGCACACACATCATCGGCGACAGAAAAACGTGCTTCGCCCGCAACACGGGAATCAATACCGTCCCCGCCGCCAGTGTCAGGACGAACCAGGTCAGCCGTGGTGTTTCACCCTTGCCAAGGTACACCAGCGTCGTCGCCACCAACAGCGGCGCCATCACGAACTGCGTCAAATGCCAGCTCGCCAGCGCCACGAGCCAGAAGACCGCCGCCAAAAGCTGGTCGCGTTTTCGCTGGTTCTGCAGCGCCCGCACCGTGAAGAAGAGCGCGAAAATCATCAGCGGAATCGCGAAGTCTTCGCGCAGAAACAGGTTCTTCACCGTCCGCCCATAGCTCGGGTATAACGCTGCATACAGTGCGCTCGCGAAGACCCCCGCCCCATCACTGCGCCACAGCGCCCGCGCCAAAAAGAAGACACCAAATAGCGACAGGCTGGAAACGAGACAGTCGTACCAAACCACAAAGACATGGAACGCTGGCAGTGGGAGGGCGAGGCTCCCGCCGAGCCGATACAACACACCCACCGGCACCTCCATTGCCACGGTGAACTCCGCCCAGTCGTCTATCTTGTCTGGGTACTGCACCACGCCGTCGCGCGAGAGCTGACCCCAATCCCGGATCGGGTGCGTCGCGAAGAACTCGGCAAACCGATACTGAAACGCCGCCTCGCTCCAAAACTGCCCGACATCGTCCTGCGCGTCCCACGTCGGATTGGAAAAAATCTTTGCCGTCTTCAGATGGACATGAAAAACGAACAGGACAGTGACCACCGCCAAACAAAACAAAAGTCGCCGCCACGAGTTCATCGTGGAATCGATTGTTAACCGCGCCGCCCCGCGATTACAAACCCCTTGTGGCTGCTCTATAGCGGCACTCCCCATCTACACTCCCCTTTTCCTTGAACGTTGAAAGTTGAGCGTTTCATGTTGAATGTTGGTCCCATTCCGCCCTTTCACCCCCTGAAAACGCCTCTCCGGTGGGTTCGTTTTCCAAAACGAACTCACCGATTTGTTTGAGAGTTTTTGCTCGTAAGTGCTTTGCATATTGGATTTTACACTGAAAATTTCAGGCAAAAACGGTGGGTTCGTTTCGCAGAATCGTATATAGGCCCCCTCTTCCCTCCACCGTTTGGCCATTTCCAGTCGTTGGTAGAGCCATAACGAAGTGGAAGCCGAGTCCGCGAGACGCCGCTGTCGTCTGCGGCAAACGCGACCACGTAGTGCCGAGGTCGCAAACGCTGGCCCAGTTGTCCGCGCCCGTCCGTCCGATTTGTGGGGCACGCGGCCCGCGTGCCGTCGTATTCGCCATTCCCTGGCCTCTTGAATGTTGGGCGTTGAGGGTTTCATGTTGAACGTTTATCTGTTCCGCCAACCCTACCCCACCCGATTGCACATGTCGAGCTAAATTATCGTTTTCAGATATATACACTAGCCCCCGACGTCAGCGGTCGGTGTTACGACTTCTCGCCTCTGGCCAATCGCTTCCGACCATGCTACGCTTGGCCGCCGTCGAACCAGAGATTGCATGGTCAACCAGTTTCAAGTTCAGGCCCATCGACACGAGCGAAATACAAAATCGCCCGCGCGCCGATCCATCTCGCCAATGAGGTGCCCATTAACATGACCAACCTGCCTCCCACCGCCGTGCTGGCCAACCTCAACGACACCTTCATGAACCGCGTCTACGGTCACCTGACCGGACGTGAATCCTCCATCAGTCGCCGCCTCATTCTGATCGTACTGCTGGCGGTTTTCGTACACGTAATGGTCAGGATCATCCGCTACGTCAGTGAATGGATCGTCAATAAAGGCCATGCGCAAAGGAATCCGTTCGACTTCGTCACACAACAGCCGAAATTCATCACGCTGATCCAGCTCATCGCCCATGGAGTGACCGCGGTGATGTACTTCTTTGCGGTGGGACTGGTTCTCGAGGAATTCGGTGTCAACTTGACAGCCTACCTGGCAAGCGCGTCCATCGTCGGGTTGGCCATCAGCTTCGGCTCGCAGGGATTGGTGCAGGACATGGTCATCGGCGTGACCCTGATCTTCTCGGACGCGCTGGACGTCGGTGACATGGTGGAGATCGCCGGCACTGTCGTGGTCGTCGGGCGCGTCGAGGAAATTGGGCTGCGGTTCACCAAGCTCATCAATTTATACAACCAAATCGTCTTCATCCCCAATCGCACCATCGCCAACGTTAGCCGCTTCCCGCTCGGCGGTGTCTACGCCTACGCCGACGTCCTGGTCCCGTCCGGTGTGGCCCCGGAAAAGGTCGCCCAAATCGTCGAGAACGCCGCCAAAGGAATGTGGATGCAATTCGGCGCGATCATTCTCAGCGAACCCACGATCAGCGGCGTCGAAACGGCAACGGGCGGCGGCTGGGATTTCATCCGCGTGCGATTCCAAATCTGGCCCGGCCAGGGCAACCTGATCGAAACCACGTTTCGCCAGCAAATCGTCAGCGCCATGAAAACCTTCCACGCCAACTACGCCGACTGGCAGGTCCCCGTCACCTACCGCGCCATGGCCGCCCCCAAAATTACCAAGCCACCCGCCGACTCAGCCCCGGACAAACCGGCTGTTTGAGCCCTTCCCCTTGTAGCAACGGCGCTCTGTCGCCGTGCCGCCTCCGATTGGTCTCCAACGCACCCTCCTCAATGTCGCAGTGCTACACTGCGTCGGAGTATGCACGGACGCCGACAACGCGGGCTGTCATGCTGAGCTTGTCGAAGCATCTCTGCCATTTCCGGTTCTTGTTCGATCTTATTCTGCCTCTTAGGAGACTGAGCGGAACCTACCGGGCATAGCGGCCCGCATCGGTTGTAAACAGTTCCAACTTGAAATGAACCGCTCATATCACAGAATATGTGCCCATGAGCGAGACTAGTGTAGTCAAAAGCTTAATCACACCCCACGACCAGACCTTGAGGACAGTCTTCAATGCACAGCGGTCGTATTACATCGACATTTACCAGCGAGAGTACAAGTGGACAAAGGAACAGATCGACACGCTGCTAAGTGACATTGAAGTACGGTTTTCAGAGCATGAGCTACGCAAAAAGCATCCCAAGGAAATTCAGGAAGATGTGTTAGACCGGTTCGAGCCATACTTTTTGAACACATACCTGACGCATACTACCCCCGCCAACACTTCCATAGTCGACGGTCAGCAGCGGTTGACCACACTGTTGCTAATCCTCATCAAACTGCATTCTATTCTGAAGGTCGTTGAAGACAATCCCGCGACAAAGGGAAAGACTTTCGCCAGCAAAGTTCTTGAACAAATGATCTATGAAACAAACGATTTTGGCGAAGCGCAGCGGTTCAAAATTTTTAACGAAAATCGTGAAGCTGCCTTTAAGGCACTCGTAGCAGGAAGTGTTGTTGACGAAAAAGACGAGACACGCAGGCGCATCAAAGAAAACTTCAAGATTATTAGCGAGTATTTCGACAAGTTCCTCGCGGGCCCTGATGGGACGCCCGACCTGGTCAAGGCGACGTACTACATCACATACCTTTTGGATCGCATTTCCATTGTCGAGATTCGAATCGAACGGCAGGACAACGTGGCGATGATTTTTGAGGTCGTGAATGACCGTGGCCTTGGGCTTAAGCCATACGAAATCCTCAAAGGCAAATTGATCGGCGGACTTCCCGGCGAGCAGAAGGAAAAAGCCAATCGGGTGTGGACAGATTTGCAAGAAAAGTATTTTGCGACAATCTTGAGTAATACAACTGAGAAAAGTATCGATCTCGATATCTTCTTTCGTACGTTTTTCCGTGCCAAGTTTGCCGACTCGGAGAACGAGTATGAAAAGTTCGAAGGCGCCTACCATTACGAAATGTATCGGAACAGCAAAATTCGGCAGTTCTTTGGTGAGTTTCAAAACCGGGATTTATTGTTTGTGCGAATCACCGAAGATCTGAAATATTTCGCCGAATTGTATCACTATCTGCGGGTTGCGTACGATAACGAGTACCTCATCTTCAATAAGCTGCTCGATCAGAACCAACAGTACCTGCTGATCATGTCCAACGTGACGCTTAATGACCCGCATCGGCCGGAGAAGATTACCGCTATCGCAAAGAAATTTGACCAGATGCATGTGGTTCTTCGATTGCTGGACGTTTATGATAGCAATGAGTTTCAGCGGCTAATCTACTCGTTGAATGCCGCGGTTCGGGTAAGAGATGTTCTCTCTAGTCTTAACATTTTTGATGTCACGCTTATTACCGCACTGGAAGAGGCGGGCACTATCGTGTCGGGTAAATATAAGCAAGCTAAGGAACTTTTTGAGTTCGACCGATTCAAGGGGGTCAGTAACAAGTGGGTGAATTTCAGCAAGTATATGCTTATGCGCATCGACCGCTATCTCGCCCAGTTGTTGGACAAGCCCTCTTACGCTTCAGCCGGACTGCAAGACTTGGAGGAACGTTTTAACCGCAATAACCTGAAGCGATATGGTATGCACCTGGAACACATCTACACACAGCATGACGCGAACCGTGCTTTGTTCATGCAGGAAGGGAACTTTGACGAGAATGCATTTCAGCAGACCCGCAATTTGTTGGGCATGGTTCTCCTTTTGAAGGACAAGCAGAATCTCAGCAGCAACAATGAGATCTACCAAGATAAGTTGGAGACGTACAAGCTCAGCAATCTGATCTGGAACGAACTTCTCGCAGGCCACCTATCTTCAGTCGATATTCGCAATCTCCCTCCTGAACTAAAGGTAAATAAGATCGCACCCACCGAAAATGGGGTATTTCCGCTAGATAAAGTCACCGAACGGCAACAGCTCATGTTTAGCGCGATCAAAATGATCTGGGGTGGGTTTTAGAAAAGGGGGCAGTCCCGCATAATCGCATATCCTGACCGGCCACGCGCCAGCGCAATCTGCTGGAAGAGATTGAACTCGCCGATTAGGTCGGTCCCGACGTCCACGTCGTTGCACTCACCCACTTAGTTGGTTGAGAATTGCTGCCGCTCCACGCTTCCATCCAGCGGCGTGACGGGGTCGATGGGCTTGTCACGACAATTTATTTTACGACATTTTTCAGAATTTCGCTGGTCCGCAATCCGATCATCATAGCTGCGGCTGCCGTATCGCTATCGGGAATCACTGGACAGATGGAGTTATCCGCCACAAAAACGTTCTTTGTGCCATAAACAAGCGTGTTGCCATCCACCACGCCGCCGGCGTTCAGGGGAGCCATTTTACAGTGGGAGGTAAAGTGGTGCGGATCCAGTGAAAGATTGCTGTTATTTTTCACGTACGCCTCAACGACGGCATCGTCATAACCGGAAAGGATGACGGTGTTAATAGGGTCGCTGACAATGGGTTTATAGTAAGGGGAAGGGAAAGGGTCAAGGAGGGACAGTTGGTCCAACAGACTGCGAAGATAGACTTCGACGGCACTCTTCATATTATCCAGGTCTACAGAATTTTGGTAAAAGCCATCGTCGGCTGCGGCGAGCTGAAAACAGTTGTCGCTTTGGATGGTGACGCTGCCCGTACTCTGAGGGTTCAATAGCTCCAAGCTAATGTTCAGCATCGGAGGCGCCGATGTGCTCGCCGGGATGTAAGCGAACAAAATCTGCGCCATGCGCGGGTCGCTCGCACTACCACCCACGGCGGGCAAGTAAACATTATGGATGGTATAGGCATAAGCTGCTCCCGGGGGTATCCCATTATCGGCGGGATCGGCCAGCATCGAAATCGATAGAAGAGGATGGTTTTGGAGATTTTTTCCTACGTTCTCATTGATGAAAACGGGCTTGATGCCTGCATTCTGTAACGCTTGCGACGGACCAATGCCTGAAAGCTGTAGCAACTTGCTACTGTTGATGCCCGCCGCCAAAACCACCGCTTTCCGAGCTCTTGCCCTACGGACTTTACCGTTCTGGATATATTTTACTCTTTTGGCAGTCCCGTGTTTGTTAAATTCTATTTGCACAGCCACTGCGTCGAAGAGCACAAAGAGTTTGTGTCCATTCACTCCCTGACCTTCTGGATTCATAACCGAGTCATTTAAAAATGCCGTCGCGCTGCTCACCCGTTGGGTGCCTGTCGGATCAATAAACCACTGGGACCGAGGGTCTATGCAGTTCTCTACACTCGGATCATTGTAGTCCAGCACGGTTGGAATTCCGGGAAAGGCTGCTTGTGTCGCGGGTAATAGTACGTTCAGGGTTATCTGCGACAACGTAGGTGTCTGTAGCACATTGACAGCCGTATTGGTTCCTCGTGCCCCTGGGGTGATTGTTAACCCTTGGTAGTTTTCAAGAGCCGTGAAGGTTGCCAGAATATTGTCCACGCTCCAATTGGTGCTTCCAGAAGTTCCTTCCCAAAGCGCGTACGAATTGCTCGAGCCACGGCCATAGTATAATCCGTTAACCGATGAGCCACCCCCCAATAGCATTCCTGTTGTCCAATCACCGGTTCGTCCATTAAGTCCTGCCATTGGCAAGGTTTGATTCCATCCTGGCCAAAAATACTGGGCCTTTCCTGTCTCAGCCAATTGGAATGCTGGGAGACCCACAGCCTCTATGGCTGGATCGGTTGTTAAATTTCGCCCTGCCTCTATTCCTAAAACGGAAAAACCGTTCTCGGATAGCTCCTTCATCAATATGCAACCCGACGTTCCACCACCAATGACGATGATATCTGCTCCGCTTTTGACTCGATAAGGAGAACTTTGACCGCCAAAAACGGTGGTTGTCGCAGCGACCAAAGCGAGGGCAATAAATTTAATGTTCATAGGTGATTTCTACGCATTACGCTATCAAGTGCGATTCCGTATGTAAAGGAGGCAGTCCTTGGTATTGACACTCCTACTTAACTGGCTGCAAATTCCTGCCGCTCCACGCTTCCATCCAGTGGCGTGACGGGGTCGATGAACAGCCAGCAGGCGGCGCCGATCAGGTAAATTCCCGCGGCGACCCAGAAGCAGATCGTCCAATTGTTGTCGGTGAATTTCAGGATTTGGGCCACGACGAGGGAGCCGACCGCGCCGCCGAGATTTCCCATCATGTTCATGCCGCCGGAGAGCGAACCGGCATACTTGCCGCCCACGTCCATGCAGGCACCCCAGCCGCTCGGCATCGCGCAATCGTTGGCGAAGCCAGCCAGCCCGAGGGCGATCATCGCGAGCGTCGCATTCTCGATGCGGGCCGAAAGCACCAACATGATGGCGGCGACAACCAGCCCCAGCAGCGCGGGAATTCGTCGCGCGTGACGCACCGACCCGGTCCAGCGCGCGAGGCGGCGGATCAGCACGCCCACGAATAAACAGGCCAGCCCGCCGAAGAAGAGCGGCATCCCGGATAAAAACGCGCCTTTGGCCAACTGCACACCGCGAGCTTCCTTCAAATACGTGGGCAGCCACGTGATGTAGAAGTACCAGCCGTAGCACATGCAAAAATATTGGAGCCAGAGCAACCACACCGAGCGGCTGTGGAGGAATCTTTTCCAGGGGACGCCGCCATGGCCCGCGGCGTTCACTTCCGCGCCGTCGAGCAGCGCGAGTTCCGCCGCGTTCACGGAACGATGGTCGCGCGGATGATCGCGAAACCAGAAATAGAACACGACCGCCCACACCATGCCGGAACTGCCGAAGAGCAGAAACGCCTGGCGCCAGTTGAGAATCTTCATTACCCAGAGCACAATCAGCGGCGTAAACGCCCCGCCCCAGCGCGCGCTCAGCCACATGATGCCCTGCGCGCGGACACGTTCATCCCATGGCAGCCAGATGGTGAAAATCTTGGTGAGATTCGGAAAACAGCCGGCCTCACCGGCGCCAAACAAGAACCGGCACACGATCATGGAAGCCAGGTTCCACGCCCAGCCTGTGGCCGCAGTGAAGAATGACCAGAGCACGACCACGCGCATCAGCACACCGCGCGGTCCGCGACGGTCGCCGAGCCAGCCCGCGGGAATTTCGAAGATCGCATAGGCCAGCGTGAACGCCGAGAAGACCCAGCTCATTTGTTCTTTGGTGAAACCAAGATCGCGTTGAATATCGTTCGCCGACTGCGAAATGCAGACGCGGTCGAAGTAGGTAATCACGGCCAGGGTGACAGCGAAGACGATGACCCAATGTCGCGCCCGCGTCGGTTGCATGGCCGGAGTCGGTGTCATGGTGTGGCGGACTTAATTGACCACGTTGTAGGGCGGTTGCCCCAGCAACACGCGCCGGCAGTTTTGGCTGCCTTTGACGCGCATATCGAGCATGCCTTCCTCGGAATAGAACGCCGAGTGTGGATTGAGGATCAAGCGACCGTGGGCGGGATGTTTCGGATCGCGCCACGCCACGAGGAGCGGATGGTCCGGCGCCGGCGGCTCCGTTTCCAATACATCAATGGCCGCGCCGCGCAAATGCCCCGAAGAAATCCCGTCGAGAACCGCCAGCACATCGACCACGCCGCCACGCGACGTGTTCACCACAAAGGAACCGGGCGGCATCTTCCCGATCGTGTCACGGTTGATCAGATGTTTTGTCTCGGCGGTAAGCGGACAGTGGAGGCTCACGACGTGGGCTTGTGCGAGAAGTTCATCCAGGGTCTCTGCGGCGCGAATACCCAGCGACTTGTCGCGGCCCTGGGGCGCGAATGGATCGTAATAAACCACATCCATGCCCAGCGCTTTGGCGCGCAAGGCAGTGGCCGCGCCGATGCGCCCGATGCCCACGATACCGAACACGCGCCCGCGCAACCGATGCAAAGGCTCTGCCTGGGTGTGACTCCACGGACCGGTCCCGAGTTGCAAATGGTCGTTCAGATAATGAATGCCCCGCATCAACGTCAGCGTCATGCCGATGGCGGAGTCGGCGACCTCTTCGGTGCCGTAGTCCGGCACGTTCGCCACCGTGATGCCGCGCGCCCGCGCCGCCACATGATCCACGTTGTCGAATCCCACCCCGCAGCGAACGATGAATCGGCAATTCTTCAACCGTTCAATCGTCCGCGCGCCAATCCGGGTGCGGTGATAAATCATGATGGCGTCGGCGTCCTCGATTCGCCCCACGAGGTCGTCCTCGGAAGACGCATTCAACGCCACCACCTCGGCCAGGTCGTCGAGGATCTGGCGCTCGTGATCGAGTGGCTCGGTGATGAAATCGGTGACAACAACTTTCGCGCGCTGGGTCATGGCTGAATATCGCCCAGCCTTGCATTGAAGTGCGGGTCGAGGCAAGCCAACAATAGTTTGCGAAGCGCGCGTTGCTGACCACATTTGGAGCTTGGAGGAAATCGTTGCTCTGCTAGACTAGGTGCATCGTGATAGAGGGGAAGGGTCGGCTTCCGAAAGGAAGCTTCCAGAGGTCGAAAGACTGACCGCGCCCAGGGTCTTGGGCACCGTCTGCGAGAATAGACCAGGCGCAGACTTAGCCTCTGTCACGTTCTCCGTTCAAAGCGTCTCACTACCATAGTTTGGTCTTTCAAATCCGCGCGGGGATTCGTATATCCGACCCGGTGAACGCGCAATTCAATGTTCCCTCCACGATCCTTTTCGCTGGCGGCGCCAGCCAGCAGCTCGCCGCTCAGGCCGCGCGGCTTGGCGGACGGCGCGCACTGCTCGTCACCGATGCGACAATGGTCGCCAGCGGACTGGCCCAACGCTGCGTCGACCAACTTGCCGCCGCCAACATCCCGGCCACCGTCTTCTCCGGCGTGAAACCGGACCCGACCGATGAAAACGTCCTTGACGGACTCGCGTTGTTGCGCAAAACCAACTGCGATCTCGTGATTGGCCTCGGCGGCGGCAGCCCGATGGATGCGGCAAAAGTCATCGCGGTCGCCGCCACGAACGACGCGCCGCTTCGCGAGTTTGCGGGTTATCATCGCATCGCGCGCGCCGGTCTGCCGCTGGTGTGCATACCAACGACCGCCGGCACCGGCAGCGAAGTGACCAAGGTCGCTGTCATCACGGACACCGAGCGCGACGTGAAAATGATGATGCTCGACGTTCACCTGCTTGCGTGCGTGGCGCTGGTGGACTTTGAATTGAGCCTGACGATGCCGGCCCCACTCACCGCTCATGTCGGCGTGGACACGCTCACGCATGGGATCGAAGCCTTTGTGTCAAAGAAGGCGAATCCGCTGACCGACCCGCTGGCGCTGGAGTGCATCCGCCTGACGGCAGCCAATCTCTTCACTGCCTGGGAGGAGCCGGGGAACCGCCCGGCGCGCGAGGCGATGATGCTCGCGGCCTGCCTGGGCGGGATGGCGTTTGCCAACAGCAGCGTTTGTCTCGTTCACGGCATGAGCCGTCCCATCGGCGCGATGTTTCATCTGGCGCACGGATTGTCGAACGCATTGCTCCTACCGGCACTCACGCGCTGGTCGCTGCCCGGAGCCGTGGCGCGCTATGCACAAATCGCACGATTGGTCGGTGCCGCCGCCAACAATGCGCCGGACGAGACAGCCGCGGCGAGCCTGCCTGATTATTTGTCAACGTTGAACGCGCGCCTGGGCATCGGCCGTCCGCGCGATTTCATCAAGATGGATCGGGTTGCCTTCGAGCAGAAGTTGCCGGCCATGGCGGACGCGGCGCTGGCTTCCGGCAGCCCGCAGAACAATCCGGTTGTCCCCACGGCCGATGAAATCATCGAACTCTATCGCCAGGCTTGGTGATGCGGTATTCAACTTTGAACAACGAGTAAAGTTTACAGCCCGGTTCGTGGGCCCGCATTTCCGAACGCAACTCCGCCTCGTGCCCCTTCTTTACCTCAACAATTTTAAGTCCCCAACCATAATTGATTTGGAGTATAGGCTGTCGAAACTCTTCAAAGCTCGGAATCGATCCTACCGCTTGAAGCCATCATTTACCTGGGCTCGGTTGTTCAGTACTGGGGGTTGCTTCTTGAGTACTCGGTGTAGGTTGCTCAGTACTCGGGCTTGGTTGTTCAACCACTTGCGTTACGGGCGACAGCTTGTGACCAACCTGATCCAATTCCGCGAGCAGCGATTGCAGAGCTTGTTGGGCCGACGACGCCTGGTTCGTGACATTTCCAAGCTGCTCTTGTATCGAAGCGACTCCGGCAGAGGTTAGATCCGTTTTCAAGTAGAGCCGCACATCTTTCAAACTGGCAAGCAACGGTCGCAATGACTGGCCCGCCACATCAAATTGTTGATCGATCGTTTGGAAGTCTGCGGTCACCTGGTTCAGGCGTTCGGCACTGCGCACGCGTATCGCCGAGTTTTGATACGAACCCAATTCCTGTTGCCAGTCCTTGGTATAGGCTTTGCCCCTCGCCTTGATCACCTGGGCTTGATCGGTGAGGTTCGCAACTTGACCATCCAAAGTGTCTACGGCCACGGAAAGTCGTTCGTAGGGTTGCCGCAGATTGATCTCTGCCTGGCTCGTAAGGCTCTGGAGGTTGGTCACGGCTGCATCGATACTCTGCTGGATTTTGACCGTTAATGTCCTGGCTCCGCTGATTGCCGAGCTGGTTTCGGATGCGTGCTGGTAGCCAGTCGTTGCGCAACCGCAGAGCGAACCGACCAGAGCCAACACAACCGCTACGCTAGTTTTGTTCATTGTCTCCTCCCACGTGTGTTCGTAACCCTTTAGGATGTGGCTGGGGCAATCGTAGGCATTCCGATTGTAAGCGTCAAGGTGGCAGAGCGCGATCTTAGTGCAGCAAAGGTGCGAAGGGTCAACTCTTGACAGAACCACCGTCAACTCGCTGGCGGAGCACGCCTAATCGTCCCATGGCTCGGAGTCCAAAGGGTCATCAAAAACCACAAAATCCGCGCGAACATAAACGTGCGGTATCGAGAACAAGATGAAAGAGTCTTCTATCTGTTCGACCAAAATGTTCGCCGGTGTCAACGCACCCCCAGGCTGCAACTCAGCGTGTTGATACATTCTCCTAAAGGCTTTCACCCGGCTTGCCGGCACAATCGTAAAAAGCCCGAACAGCTTAAAGCCCTGGTCGCGTCCCTCGATATTTAGCTTTTGCACGTGAAAATTGGCCTGGGAAAGTTTCACCGTCGTTATGGTCCGTGGCGCTTCCGGGGCGCTCGCGGCAGGATCAGGCGTAAGGGCGAGGGCCGTCAAGCTCGAGCATCCCGTCAGCGATAGCGCCACCAAGCCACACAGCAAAAGGCTCACGCAGACCTTGCCCGCAAGTTTCAGCAGATTCATCGTTCCCTCGAATTCGTTGTTGGTTTTTTCAAGATTATGCTGCCTGGTTGTTTTCACAATCCGCACCAAATCTGATTTCGACCCCAGCCAATTTCTGATTGCGCTATCCGACGATTTACTAGCGTACACATGTGCGTTGTCACGGGCTCAATACCAGAGGCACAGGCCCGCGCGGAGGGCGTGCGTGTCTACGTTGTAATCCAGCAGGTTTTGGCCGAAGCCGTGGAAGTATTGGACCTGGATTGTCGGGTTGAACCTGCGCAAGACCGGCAGACCAACCAGGTTGAATCGCAAATCAAACAGCAGGCCGACATGCGAGCCGTCGTCGCCCATGAGGAGTTTATTGGACAACTGAATTTTCTCCCCGGACTTGGGATCGAGCCAGGTCAGCGCGCTAATCAGATCGGCGTATCCGTGATAGTCGGCAATGTTCCGGTTGTTGTCACCCACGACCTCGTAGAACCAGACGCGCGGTTGGAGGGAGAATTGGAAATGAGCGGGCAGGTCGAACGTGGCTTTGGGCTGGAGATAAACCGTGTTGAAGCTGCGCTCCAGGGCGCCGCCACGGCCATTCGATTCATGTTCGCCACCGGCTTGCAGATCGAGCTGGAAGAACCCTTTCTGAAAAACGTCGGGATAATACAGGAATATGGACGGCTTGTAGCTGGTGTCGAAGAAGGACGGATTTTTGGTGAAGGCATTCCAGAAAGAAGTCTGCGTATAGGCGAAATAAAGATGCGTGAGCGGATCCCAATTGTCTTTGAACTCAAGGAGCTTGTATTTCAAGCTTAGTTGAAATTCAACAGCCGGAGCGCTGCCGGCGATGAAATAAATCGGTTCATAGAATGACATGTGATTGGCGAAATACTCCCGCAAATCAGAATTGGAGGGAGCTGTCGCCGCTGCGGTCGAATTCGATGTTGACGGGACCGCCTCCGGCGCAGATGCGACCAAGGGAGCCCCGGAAGAGCTGGATTCCACCACAACCACTAACTGATTATAACTGTTTACATCCAGTGTGACCTGACCACTGCTGGTCAATGGAAGTTCCAACAAGTATTCCACTTTGACGAAGCCACCGGGCGGAATCGTTGCCGCGCTCGGACTGCTGTTGGTATTTAAGAGAAGATCTGTTTCGAGTGTGACAGATTGTGCAGTGAGTGTGCACGGGAGACTTGGCTCGAACGTTCGGCTGACGGAATTCGATGAGTTGTTCATGCAGAAGAGCCAAAGACTGGCCCGACTGCCCGCGGTAAGTCTCCCGGACGGTGCCGTGAAAACGGCCGTGACATCCTGCGCCCGGACGGACCCGACGCTTGTCAGGAGCAAAACCAAAAAGAGCAATGGTGATCGACGAGCCATGGACATGTCATTTTCCTTGTTTGCGAGTCCACGGCAGATAGAACAGAGCCGTAACGGCCATGCCATTTGGTTCAACACACGTGCTGCGGTTTTCTTTCGGACAGCAGCATGGTAAGCAGGAAGATCGCGCGGCCTCTATGGGGTAATCACCCTATGCTCGAGGGAATGAACCCCGTGTAATGGGCAATAATTCGCCCCAAAACGCGCACGCAATGTGCTCCTCTAACTCTCCATGAGCTTCCTGGGACCCAATGCCATGACCGTGCTGATCGTCGAAGACGACCCTGTTTCCCGAAAAATCCTGCACCGGAATCTGTCGCGCCTGGGTTGCACCGTCTTGCAGGCCAGTGACGGCGCCGAAGCCTGGTCGATTCTTCAACGCGAGCCGGTCCGGGTTGTCGTAAGCGATTGGATGATGCCGGAGATGAATGGCCTGGAATTGTGCCGGCATGTTCGCGAACGCGCGGATGCTAACTATATCTACTTCATCCTGCTCACCGCGCGCCAGGGCGAGGACGACTACCGCGAAGCCATGGCCTCGGGTGTGGACGACTTCCTGGCCAAACCGCTCGAACGCCAGGAATTGATGATTCGCGTGATGGTGGCCAAGCGTATCATCAAGTTCGCGACGCAAGCGCGGCAGCTAAAGATGCTGTTGCCGATCTGCATGTATTGCAAAAAAATCCGCAACGATGACGATTATTGGGAAAAGATTGACGAGTACATCCACGAAAACACCGGCACAGATTTCAGCCATGGCGTTTGCCCCGACTGCTACGAAAAAGTCGCCGTGCCCGCCATGGAGGCTTCGCTTCGCGAAATCTCCGACGGGCAAGCAAGTGGCAAAGAGCCAACGTCCGATTAGTGCCGTCAGTTCGATTGCGGAACGTGCTTGATCGGTAGACGCACTTTGAAACGAGTGTCTCCCGGCTCGGAAGTAAATTCGATTTCGCCGCCGTGCCGATTCCCCACAATGCGGTCGCTGATCACCAGGCCCAGACCCGTTCCCGACCCGACGCCCTTGGTGGTGTAGAACGGCTCGAAGATATGCGACTGAACATCGGGCGGAATCCCGCCGCCATTGTCGGCAATTTCCACCACCACCTGGTCGTCATCCAGGAACGTGGCGACACAGATTTTCCCCGTGCCTTTGACTGCGTAAATGGCGTTGTCGAGCAGATTAGTCCACACCTGGTTGAGTTCTCCGCCGTACGCCATGATGCGCGGAATCGCCCGATCGTACTTACGCGTGACGGTGACGTTCTTGAGCTTGTGCCCGAGCATCGTCAACGTGTCCTCGATTCCCTCATGCACGTCGATTTCTTGCATGGGCGCCTGGTCCATGTAGGAATAGGATTTCACGGCCTTGACCAACTCCGCGATGCGCGTTGTGCTCCCGTCAATCTCATTCAGTAACGAATTCAGCGAGAGGCTCGCTTCCAGCCAACCGAGCGAGGCCGGGAGTGCGTTGGCCGGAATCTTCGCCGCCAGTGCTGTCAGTTCCTTAGCGTCCAAACCGGCGCCCACAAATGCGGATGAAAGCTTCCACCCGTCGGGCACGCCGTGTTGCTCCAGCCACGTGCCGA
>Ga0206891_10017_pt2 | contig 50221 bp, 42 predicted proteins | sample Alteio_BWOrgHeat_55_FD_153246 | JGI IMG/M metagenome (GOLD analysis project Ga0206891, IMG submission 153246) | Enriched cells from forest soil in Barre Woods Harvard Forest LTER site, Petersham, Massachusetts, United States - Alteio_BWOrgHeat_Nextera7 ...
TCGCCATCTTCAAACCATCCACCACCTTCTCGGCGGGGAGCTTGCGCAACGCGGCTAATGCCGCTGCGTCCTCTCCCGGGATCCCCGCCGCTTTTCCAAAGGCCACGCCGACGGACTCGCGAGACTTGTCATGGTCATAATAACCAGACGAAGCAGCACCTGATCTAAAAAGAGAGACCATTGAGAATTCAGGATGTTCATGGGTCGGACAGGAACTCATTATTATGCACCCTCCCGTCCACTAGCCAGCCCGCTTCACAAGCGTGAAAACCTATATCGCCAGCGGTAATGTAGTTTTTCTCAGCAGACTCAGCGAGGCCAAGGTGAAGTTCGGCCTCGAAGAAGCCGTGTGGTTTACGCCAACAGGTCCGGTACAGTTGTGTAAATCGTATGCACTGGCTATCGCAAGATCTTATCCCCGTCGCCCTTCTTATTGCGGGAGCGATGATTATTCATCTCCTGGATCGAGTCACGAAGGCGGAGAGAGCGGTCCTGCGCACGGCCGAAGATCTGGTTAGCATTGTTAACCGAATGAACGCTGCGGTCATTGGACCGAACACCAACGCAAACTCAGACAACAAGGCGCAGGACGTGTACGATGCCCTGAACGTTGTAGAACGAATTGGCCATCGGATCGCGACAGAGACGCCATCACTGCGGCGTGTGCTCGAATTTTCAATCGGGGTCCGCCTGGCACATTTCCAAGAAAAGACGGGGATCACCGTTGAAGACCTAAAGGGATTAGAAGGACTCGCACCACAAGCCTTCTGGCCTGCCTCGTCAATGGTTGTCGAGGAGTGGGGAAACCATAGAGTTATTTATGACGGTCACGGCCACAGAAAAGCTCTATACCGTGGCGTGCAGGGGCACTTCGATCCGATCGTAATCTGGGCGCATGCACTTCCAAAAAGGCAAGGCGAATGGGAACAAGCTTATCTTGAGATCGTTCTCCATGAAAATTTCATCAAGTTCTGGGCGGTAGATGGGCGATTTGATCGGAAGATTCCGCCCGAGCGCGAGGCCCGTGCCGAGAACGTTTTTGCTGCCATTCCGCTCAGGGATGGTGATCTTGTTCTTTACCGTTCGCCGAGCAAGAAGGAGACTGGCGAGGAACAGAATGAGGAGCCTGAGCCACGGGCCTACCGCCCGCCCTGGATCCATGATTATGCCAAGGGTGACATCTTCAATGAACAGCTCGCGTGGTATTTAACAGTCATCGATTTTGTTAGCTACCTTTCTGAGTAGCGATAAATGGATATTGCTTGCTTCAGAGTGCGTTCATAGGTGTCCGTACGGCCGTTTGTCTAAAATCCAGGGTCGCAGAGGACCTCTGACCCGAACCGAGTTCTATAGATTCCGTGCGCGAGAAGTCCTGTCCTTCGTGTAAGAATTGGGCTCTATGAATGATTCCCAGTTCCAGTGGTATATGGTTGTGAACACCCTTGTAGCAGTTGGCACTCTGGGCACGGTGGTCGTAGCGTTGTTTGGAAATTACTGGAGACGGCGATTCTTTCCCCCAAAGCTTAAAGTACAACTGTGCGAACCAGCCGGGGAATTAACGAGCTCGAGGTTTGCGGAACAATCCAAGAAGAGCTGGTATTACCACGTAATGGTTGAAAATGAGCACCGTTGGAGTCCCGCAACTAACGTTAGTCTTCATTTGGTGGCAATGGATTTACCAGGGCCAGATAATCAGTTCATCAGAGAATGGAATGGAGATGTTCAGCTTAAATGGGCGTTCATGGCGTTCTATCCAGCTCAGAACCGAACGGTCGGAAAACCTATCAGGTACGACCTAGTCAGCGTCGATGAGGAGTTTTCAAATCTTGCCTTACATCCGATAGCCGCGTCAACAAGCCTTAAAGCCACCAGACAGGGCAAATGTCGGTTTGCGGTGTGGCTTCAGGCAAGATCGTCCGAATCGGATTCACGTATCGCGCGTATTGAGATCAGTTGGGATGGCGTCTGGAAAGACAATCCTGCTGACATGGACAAGCATTTAATACTTAAACGGACACAAGAGATTAGCAAGGGCTAAACTGGGCGGAAAGCCACAACTGCCAGGGATTGCAGTCTTGTTTTACCGACAAGCGCACGCCATTATCTCTTCGGGTTGGAAAGTGAGGCTCATGACCCCTTTTATCGCTCTGTTACGAGCCGTCAACGTCGGCGGCACTGGCAAGCTTCCCATGCGGGACCTCCAATCGATTTGCGAGGAGGTACGGTTCACAAAGGTGAAAACCTATATCGCCAGCGGGAACGTAGTTTTTCTCAGCAAACTCAGCGAGGCCAAGGTGAAGTCGGCCCTCGAAGCACGCCTTGCCGCTTACGCCAACAAACCAGTAGGCGTGCTTGTGCGAACTGCAACAGAGATGGCGGCAGTTCTCGCTGCGAATCCCTTTCCCAAGGCCGCGCCCAACCGAACCCTAGCCATTTTTCTCGATGAACCGCCCCCGGTAAATGCCCTCGACTTCGTCACAGGAAAGCTCGACGAAGAACTGCGCTTGGGGCAGCGAGAAATTTACGTTCACTATGGCGACGGCATGGCCCAGTCAAAGCTAAAGATCCCCGCAGCTAAGAACGGCACGGCTCGTAACATGAATACAGTGGCCAAGTTGGCACAAATGGCGCTCGAACTGTGAGGACCACGAATCTCTGACAGTAAGCACGCTGCGAGGCGCACTCGTGTTAAGCAATCAATTCCTTGACTACATTTCCGTGAACATCAGTGAGGCGGAAATTCCGGCCCTGGAATTTATAAGTGAGTTTGGTGTGATCAAAGCCGAGTAACTGGAGAACCGTGGCGTGGAGGTCGTGCACATGGACCTGATCCTTTACCACGTTGAAGCCCAGTTCATCGCTTTCTCCGAAGGTCACCCCCGGCTTTGAGCCGCCGCCGGCCATCCACATCGTAAACGCGTTGGGATGGTGATCGCGACCGTCCAATCCGCCTTGCACCATCGGAGTCCGGCCAAATTCGCCACCCCAGATCACCAGCGTGTGATCCAGCATGCCTCGCTGTTTCAGATCCTGAATCAAGGCCGCGCAAGCCTTGTCAGTGTCGTGGGCATTCTTGGTAATGTCCTTTACCAGATCGGAGTGCTGGTCCCACGCTTCGTGGTAGAGCTGAATGAAGCGGACCCCCCGCTCAACCAGCCGCCTGGCCAAAATGCAATTGTTGGCGAAGGAGGGTTTGCCGGGCTCGGCGCCGTAAGCCTCTAAGGTCTTTTTTGATTCTTTTGAGATGTCCATCATCTCCGGAGCACTTGATTGCATCCGGAACCCCATCTCGTAGGAATTGATGCGGGTGGCGATTTCGGGGTCACCGGTGACGCTCAGTCTCATTTCGTTGAGCTTCCGGATTGAATCGAGAGAGTCGCGCTGCAGTTCGTTATCCACTCCCCCGGGGTTCGAGAGATAGAGGACCGGGTCGCCGCTGCTGCGGAACGGAACACCCTGGTAGACGGTGGGTAGAAAGCCGCTTCCCCAACAGGAATCGCCACCGCTGGGGCCCTTGATGCCGGAACTGAAGACCACAAAAGCCGGAAGATCATGCGACTCATTGCCAAGGCCATAGACGACCCACGCGCCCATGCTGGGCCGCCCAAACTGCATGGTACCCGTATTCATGAGGAGCTGACCGGGGGCGTGATTGAAGGCATCGGTGGTCATCCCCTTCATGATTGTTATCTCGTCGACAATGTTGGCTGTGTAAGGGAGGAGCTCCGATAGTTCCGCCCCCGATTTGCCATACTTCGCGAATTTGAATTTTGGCCCCATGAGTTTCGAATTGGGGTTAATGAAGGCTGCCCGGTAGCCCTTCAGAAGGTCCGGAGGCGGTAGAGTGCCGTCGAACTTGGCGAGTTGCGGCTTATAGTCGAACAGGTCAAGATGACTTGGACCGCCAGCCATGAATAAAAAGATGACGTTCTTAGCCGTTCCATTGAATTGCGGTTGTTTGGGGGCGAGCGGATCGGTCGGGGCGGAAGTGCTCGCGAAACCGCATTCCGCCAGTAGGTTCGCGAGTGCCATCGAACCCAGGCCTACGCCACATTGATCGAAGAACCAACGGCGAGTAACTTGCCGCGGATCCTGACCACGCAATTTGGCATCTTGACAATTCATCGTTTTTTCTCTTTCTATTCGGTCGTGATCGTTTCGTCCAAGTTAAGCAGGACACGCGAAACCGCTGTCCATGCGGCCAAGTCCACCGGCGTGGCGCCTTTGGGAGCCATGGCCTGAATCTGCTTCGTGTCCTTGCCATTCAATCCAGCTAAATCGAGCGAGCTCAACCATCCATCGCGCAATCGCCCTTGCTGCTTATCGAGGAATGACAACAATTGGACTGATTCCCCGTCGGTCGGTTGACGCCCCAGGCACCGCCGGAATGCGAACACCAGGCGCTGCTGATTCGTCGAGCCGCCTTCACTCAGCGTTTTGACAGCCAGTGCCCGGGCGCATTCCATGAACAACGGCTCGTTCAACATCGTGAGCGCTTGGAGCGGCGTGTTCGACCGACCGCGCCGAACACAGGAAGAATCCCCATTGGGCGCGTCGAAGGTCTGCAGCATTGGGTACGGCACGGATCGGTAGCGGAACGTGTAAATCGCGCGGCGGTAACGCTCCGGCCCCGTGTCTTCCCTCCAGATTTTCGTACTATAACTGGCTGGCGGAACGAACAGAAACGCCGGGGCGGGCGGATAAACGCTAGGGCCGCCAATGGCCGGATTCAGAAGTCCGCTAGCCGAGAGCGCGACATCCCGCACGATCTCGGCATCCACGCGAAAGCGCGGTCCGCGCGCAAGAAGCCGATTGTACGGGTCTTTATCCAACAACTCCGGCGTCACGTTGGACTCTTGTCGGTAGGCGGCGGAAGTCGCGATCAGCCGCTGCATGTGCTTAATGTTCCATCCGCTCTGCATGAACTCGACAGCCAGCCAGTCGAGTAACTCGGGATGGGTGGGGGGCTCGCTCTGCGTACCCAGGTTTTCCGTGGTCGCGACGATTCCGGTTCCGAACCATGTCTGCCACTCACGATTCACAAACGACCGGGCGGTGGTGGGGGAATCGGCGGCTACCATCCATTTTGCAAAGCTCAGCCGGGTGGGCGGCGCGTCCGCAGGAAGCGGATTCAGGAATGCCGGAACGCCCGGAGTAACCACCTGCGCAGGTTTCAGAAAATCGCCGCGGGTAAGGAGGTGCGTCGGCCGCAAGGTCTCACGGTCCGACACAACCAGCTGCGAAGCGCCTTCGGGATATTCCCGCCAGAGCGCCGCGATGCGATCGTTCGATTCCTTCCAATCGGGCACGGTGGTCCGCCAATAGCTGAATACAGTCCATTCCTGATCAGGCGTTCGATCGGCGCGCGGAATGGCAATGATCTTACGGACGTTCGCAGGTAGCGGATCGGCTACCGCATTGGCTGCCGTGGTCACCGAAAGCCGGAACCGGCCAAGGTTAAAGACGTGATTCTCGTCGCGTTCGAAGCCCCCATGCTTCTGAGCCAGGAGGAAGGTCAAAACCTCGCCTCCTTCGTAAGAAACGGGCTTCTCCGCATTGAATACGGCTTTGCGGGCCTGGTTCCTTTGGCCCGGTCCGGCATCGATACCCCAAGCGGTCCGGGCGTCGCCATCGATGGCGAACTGGACTGGTCCGAGGATGCGTGGCTTTGCAGATTTATCGTCCGGGTCCAACTGCGCCTCAGCCTGGCTGAAGTCGGCAGTCGCGCGGACTATTTTCACCGGCGTTGTTTTCGTGGGATCACTAGCGGGAGCCGCTTCGACGTTGAACTCGGTGAGCGCGCAAAGACCCTTATAGGAACGGCCGGGACCATTCATGGGCAGATTGTTATCAGTGAGAAGTTCCAGACGGAATGCGGTGATATTCTGCACATCCGTTTTCACGGTCATCTTTACTGTGTGTCCACCTGGCGCATAGCCTTGGGCCCAGAACGAACCGTCATCGAGGGGCGTATATTTCTGGCCGCCGGTGGAAATGTCGTCAACCTTAGGCCTCACGATTGTCCACTCAGGCTGGTCCGCTTTGACTTTGTCTTCCCACTCGGCCATTCGCTTTTCCCAGTTTGGGTTATGGTGTTGCAGCGTGCCTTCGATCTCGCGAATCTGCCGGAAAACATCTGCCTTATTCATGAGTTCAGCGGGCGAATAGACTGGCATGCTGGCTTCGTTGAAGTCGTTCAAGTAAGCGAACATGCGGTAGTATTCTTCGTGTTTGATGGGATCGAATTTATGGGTGTGGCACTGTGCGCATTGAATGGTGACGCCCAGGATGTTCTTGCCCACGGCGTCCATGCGGTCGAACATGGCTTCCATGCGAAACTGCTCCGGATCGATGCCACCCTCTTCGTTCGTCATCGAATTGCGGAGAAATCCCGTCGCCACTAACTGGTCCTGCGTGGGATGGGGAAGTTCATCGCCGGCAATCTGGTCGATCACAAACTGGTCATACGGCAGGTTCTGGTTGAAGGCGCTGACAACCCAGTCGCGATAAGCCCAGACCTGTCTCTGCTTGTCTTTCTCGAATCCATCGGAGTCCGCATATCGCGCGCCATCGAGCCAGATTCGGCCCCAGCGTTCGCCGTAGTGCGGTGAGTTGAGCAGGCGGTCGACTTGTTTCTCGTAGGCATCGGGGCTTCGGTCCTGTAGGAAACTGTCGATTTCTTCGGGTGTCGGCGGAAGCCCAATCAGATCGAGGCTTAGGCGGCGCAGCAGCGTAGTACGGTCCGCTTCTTTCGAGGGAGTCATCCCCTCTTTTTCAAGCCGCGCCAGAATGAAGTTATCGATCGGATTCTTGGGCCAGTTTGTGTCCTTCACCACAGGGGCCGCAGGGCGCACGGGTGGCACCCACGCCCAATGCGTCTTGGTCGGTACGCTGGCAACGTCGGCGGAATCAGGCCACACAGCGCCCGCATCGATCCACTTCTTGATTAAATCGATTTGCGCCGGCTCCAACTTGCCGCCCATCGGCATACGAGCATGGTCACCAAGGCCGGCAACCCGCTGGTAAAGCTCGCTTGAGGCCGCATCGCCGGGCTTGATCTCCTTCGGCATAACACTTGCCCTGGAATCCAGGCGCATCCCGGCCATCTGCATTTTCACACCGTGGCAGCCGTAGCACGACTTGGCAAAGATCGGCTGTATGTCTTTGACGAAATCGGGCGCGGCGGCAGCAGCGGGCACACTCTGGCCGCGAAGGCGTGCAGAAATCGAAAAAGCGGCGAGCGACGCCACCAGGCAGATAACGAGCGCGCACTTCTTCATAACCTTCCTATTCATGATCATCCTTGCTCTTAGTTCTTAGTCTCTACCCGCCGTCTACTAAGTCTCGGCAATGTGTGTGGCCGGGTCATCGATTCTTCGGCGGCTTCCGAAACTCTACGCTTACGGGGGCGCCATCTTTCGCGTAAAGACCGACTCGCCTTCTATTATCCGCCTATTGGTGTCTCACTGATCATGGCGTCAGAGGTCGGTCTCATGTTTCCTACCGCCGATTATTTTGCACTAGCGACGCGCAGAATGGCAATTCGGTGTTTACACACCGAACGTTTAGGTCCATTCGGCTGTCCAGACGGCCTGAAAAAATAGATGCTTATTGCACTGCAAAACGTCCAATGTCCCTAGCATTCTGATATTTTCATTCAGACACGGTATTTGATTAGCTTGGATCGCGTGGAAAAAACTGCTTTCTCCCCCGTTGATGAGGAAGGAATGGATATTCAAACTCGAGATCCGTATTTCATCCACTCGGTGGCCCACGCTGCCGACGTTCTCAGGGCGTTTAGTTCTCCGGCCGAGATTTTGCGGCTACGGGACATCGTCGCACGCACAACACACAGTAAAGGGATCACCTTCAGGCTGTTGTACACGCTGGAGAAGTCGGGCCTTGTCGAAAAGGTGGGCGCAAACCAGTACCGTTCAACCATTCAGCAGCGGCGAACTCGTAAGTACAAGATCGGATTCGGTGCGCAGGGCACGGATTATCTGTTCTCGCAGGAGGTCACCTGCGGACTGAAGCGTGAGGCGGACAGGCTGGAAACGGTGGAACTGCTTACGCTGGACAACCGGTACAGTCCGAAGGTGGCGCAAAAGAATGCCGACATCTTTATCAAGGAACTTTGCGATTTGGTGATCGAATTTCAGACCGACGAGAACGTGGCGCCCATGATCTCGGCAAAATACCGGGAAGCGAAGATTCCCCTGATCGCGGTAGAGATCCCTCATCCGGGTGCCACGTATTTTGGCGCGAATAACTATGAAGCCGGCCTCATTGGTGGGCGTGCGCTTGGACGCTGGGCCAAACAGAACTGGGACGGCAAAGTCGATGAAATCCTGATGTTGGAGCTACCGCGGGCGGGAGCGATTCCCCGATCGCGCCTCATGGGAATGATCGTGGGCATCCGCGAAATACTGCCCGCTTTGGAAAATTGCCCGGTGGTCCGCCTTGATGGCGACGGTTGCTTTGAGCCGAGTTGGAAGGTGACGCGGAAGCAATTGCACCGCACGGCTGCCAAACACACGCTGATCGGAGCCATTAACGACTCCAGCGCCCTCGGCGCATTGCGGGCTTTTGAAGAGGCCGGGCGCGTCGACGGGTGCGCGGTGGTTGGGCAGAATGCGTCGCCTGAGGGCCGCGACGAACTGCGGCGCTCCAGCCGGTTTATTGGCACGGTGGCTTACTTTCCAGAAAAGTACGGCGAAGGGCTACTCAAATTGGCTCTCGACATTCTGAACTTTAAAGCCGTCCCGCCAGCGGTCTTTGTTCCTCATCAATTACTCACCGCGAAGAATGTCGATCAGTTCTACTCCAATGATGGCCTCCAATGATCGCCTTACGGCGTCTGCTTAGTGGCGCGCCGCGTTTTCTTGACGCATAAAGAACCCCCGGCAGTATTGGGCGATATACAACTTTGCCGGCTAAATACCCGGAATTCCTAATCACAATTTAATGGCTTTTGAGGGACTACCGTTTCGCACTGCGAACTAGTGTGATGGTTTTGGCGCCCGCACGGTATCCGGCCTTCAGCCAAACGGAAGACCACTCTGCGTGCCGAAACGCGTTTTACGATGCCAAACGAACTGACAAATGGCATTTTGACGCTCCGTGCTGGCTGGCGCGTGCATCCTTGCTAAGATAGCGAGACTGTAAAAGCGGAGTTCTCCCGTGAGACAAGCCCAATTTGAGGTAATATCTGCCGCGCTGGAGGCATTTCGCATTGAACTTCCGTCTTGGGGCTTTGCTAACACTGGAACGCGGTTCGGCAAGTTCACGCAGCCGGCCGCGGCTGCTACTCTCGCCGAAAAGTTGAGCGACGCGGGCCAGGTGCATGCGCTGACAGGCGTTTGTCCTACCGTGGCCTTGCACGTACTTTGGGATCTGCCAAACGGTGTCGCCGACGTGGTGGAAGTGGAAGCGAGCGCACTGCGATATGGCGTGCGGGCCGGAAGTATCAACCCGAACACGTTTCAGGATCAGCAATACAAATATGGCTCCTTGGGTAATCCTGATCCGGACGTCCGCCGGCAGGCACTGAATCACGTTCTCGACAGCATCGAGATTGGGCGGCATCTCGGAAGCCGCGACATATCCCTCTGGTTTGCCGATGGCTCGAACTATCCGGGCACCCAAAACATACGACGCCGGAAGCACTGGTTCTCCGAATCGCTACAGGCGGCGCACCGAAAACTCGATGTGCAACAGCGGCTTCTTTTGGAGTACAAGCCCTTCGAGCCGGCGTTCTATCACACCGACGTTGCTGACTGGGGGATGGCGTTAGAGCTATCGCGGCAGGCTGGCCCGCGGACAAAGGTATTGGTGGATACGGGCCACCACTATCAGACGCAGAACATCGAACAGATTGTGGCGTGGTTACTCGACTTGGATATGCTGGGCGGTTTTCACTTCAACGATCGGCGATACGCAGACGACGACTTAACCCTCGGCTCGATCGATCCCTACCAGGTTTTCCGCATCTTCCATGAGATTCGCTTCTTCGAGTGGGAAACCGGCAACCAGCCCGACATTGCCTATATGATCGACCAGAGCCATAACCTAAAGGGCAAGATCGAAGCGATGATCCAGACCGTGACTACCGCTCAAGAGCTTTGGGCTAAATCGGCTCTGGTGGACTACCGAAAGCTTGCTCACTCTCAAGAGCGGTGTGACTTGGTGGACGCTGAGAATTGCCTCAAAGACGCCTTCTCAACCGACGTGCGTCCAGCCATTGCGGAATGGGCCCGATCGCGCGGATTGCCCGAAGATCCTTTAAGAGCATTTCGCGAGAGTGGCTATCTTGAGCGCATCACTGCCGAACGCGCAGAGCGCAACAGGGCGTCAGTTACTACCTACGCTTAGCCAAATTCTAAGAAGTTGTCGTCCTATGAAATAATCGCCGTGTCGACGCATTCGTTACTACTCTGCCTTCTTTTCGCTGTAACCGCGTGCGCAGGTCCTGTGAAACTGCGGTGCGAAGACTATCTTGATAGTACGTTGGGGATCGACTTCCCCCTTTCCGCGCTTTTCCTGGTTATAAGAATTCCGGGTCGCCCGCATCGCCATTCCATCGCTCCGCGACTCAGGTTTCCAAAATCTAAGTCAATAATCCAAAAATAGTATTGGGACCTGCGAAACACATCCGCAGATCACACGAATCGTCCCGAGCCTCAGCAGATCCAAATAAGTTATTATATATCTTATCTTTAGCGTTAAAAATGCCTTTTCCTCCCGTTTTGCACCGTAAAACTTGAGGCCTTTTGCGATAGCTTTCTGCTTTGCTGAAATGCCGCGTAAACTTTCTGCACAAGGCCAATCCTTCGGGCGCAGCAGTGCGCCTGAGATGGATTGACTAGTAAGGTCTCAGGGAGTGAAGGAGAATCCATGTTGAATAGAATCTGCCATGTTGCACGCCAGGCGGCTGCCTCCAGTTTGATATGCGTACTAATCACTATCGTTCTTTCCGTCGGTATGGCATTTGCACAGAGCGTTACGGCGACCCTGAACGGGACCGTGACCGATAGCGCCGGCGCCGTGATCACAGACGCCCAGGTGACCATCACGAACCAAGGGACCAACCAGGAACTGCAGACCCGGACCGGCTCCGATGGAACCTATTCAATGCCGGGTCTTTCAAGCGGAACGTATCAGTTGACAGTGACCAAGCCAGGCTTTTCGACCCTTGTTCAAAAGGACATCTTTCTCGGGCCCACCGTGGTCCGCACGGTCAATAGCACGCTGACCATCGGCCAGGTTTCTCAACAGGTAACCGTCGAAGCGGCGGCTGATCAAGTTCAAACCAGCACCGGCGAGGTTTCGAACTCCGTTGGGCAGATACAAGTGGAAACGTTGCCGTTGAACGGAAGAAACTATCAAAGCCTTTCCGCGCTGATGCCAGGCGTGTTGAATACGAACCAGGGGGTCGCGCAGGGACAAGGTGGATTTGGTACAGGCAATTCCATGTCGATCAATGGCATGGGACTCAGTGGCACGCTGTACGAATTGGATGGCGTCTGGAACATGAATACAGGAAACATGACACAGACCACCATCCTTCCGAACCCGGATAGTATCCAGGAAGTCCGCACGCTGCAGAATAACGTCAGCCCAAAGTACACGTTGCTGGGCGCCTCGGTGGTATTAGTGCAGACCCGCAGCGGCACACGCGATTTCCATGGAACGGCGTGGGAATATTTCCGGAACACCGACCTCAACGCTCGAAACTTCTTTAGTCCCGATGTCCTTCCCTACCATCAAAATATTTTCGGCGGCACAATAGGCGGACCGGTCTTTATTCCGAATCACTTCAACAAAGACCGGAACAAGCTCTTCTTTTTCATAAGTGTACAGGGTGTAAAGCAGAGCGAAGGAAGCACCCAGACGGGAATCACGCCAACAGCCGATCAACGGGCCGGAATATTCACCGATACAATTACGGATCCTACGACCGGGGCACCCTTCCCCGGAAATGTGATCCCGTCGTATCGCATCAATCCGAATTCGACCGCGCTTCTTAATGCCACGGCCAACCTTCCCAACTACAACGCGGGCGGTAACAATTACATCAACACGAATCCGCAGGTGATTAACCAGTTGGATACCCAGGGCAAAGGAGATTACAACATAAATGACAAAATCCACTTGATGGGCGAGTATTTTGATTTGAGACAAGGTCAAGATCTTCCGTCACAAGAGTGGCTCGGGTCGCCCTTCACCACTAGCAAGCAGTCATTTGAAACTCGGAGTAAGTTAGCCGAGCTGCAAGGCACAGTCATCATTTCCCCAACAATGGTGAATCAGATCTCGTGGGGCGTGAACAATTACGTTGTCGATTTAAATGTAAACGGCCTGGTTTATCAGAATCAACTTCCGTCCTTCAGCACTACGCTGCCATACAACGGCTTTCTGTCTGATCGGCTACCGGACGTTGGTTTTTCTGGCGGCTACGCCTCGATTGGTGTAACCCAATCGCAGCCTCTCATCCACGCTTCCGACCTGGAAACGACACTGACCGACGACTGGAGCTGGGTGAAGGGAAAACATACCATTGAAGCAGGCCTCAATTGGGTGAACAGCACCAAGCGCCAGAACAAGTTCTCGCAAAGCAATGGGACCTGGAATTTCAGTGGACGGTTTACTGGAGACCCAATTGCCGACTATCTCCTCGGAGATGCTACTCAGTTTTACCAGGACAGCACCGAGCGCCGTCCCTACATTCACGGTAGGATTATTGCCGAATATATTCAGGACACCTGGAAGGCTTCGAAACGACTGACAGTGAACTATGGACTGCGCATCAGCTATATGCCGCTGCCGCATGCACAGAATCAGTGGGAATCGATGTTCGACCCGGCAACATACAATCCGTCTCAGGCGCCAATTGTAAACACCAATGGAACCATTACGCCCACGGCGAACTATAATCCGCAGAACGGAATTATAATTAATGGCACAAATGGTATCCCGCAGAATTTCGGTAAGGGACAGAAGTGGTATTTCGACCCAACCGTCGGATTTGCCTGGAACGTTTTTGGCGACGGAAAGACGGCTCTTCGTGGCGGATTCGGGAAAACGGAATCACGAGTGTTCACTGGTATCGATTGCACTTACACTTGCGCGGATAACTATCCATTTGTCCAGTCGATAACGTTGATCAACCCCCAATTTCCTAATCCCATCGGAACAGGCGCGGCAGCTCCTCCCTCCGCTCCGGCTATTGCCGCCACTAGTCTCACCGCCCCGTCAGCAGCCTCGGTCTATTCCTACAGCGTCACGCTCGAACGTCAGTTTGGTTCATGGTTGGCTTCTGTAGGCTACGCCGGAGATCATACGACCAACTTACCGATTGGCGTAGACGTCAATCAGCCTGGACCTACCGGCGGATATGATTACAACCCGTCGATTAATACGGGGACATTTGAGTATGTTTATGGGCCATATCCCGGCTATGCAGGCTTGTCCACGAACCTGGCTATAGGCAAAGCGAACTGGAATGGTCTGGTGGCTTCCCTGCGGCACTCGGCTGGCCACGGACTATTCATCACGGCATCCTACACTTATTCTCATGGCCTCTCTAATTCGTTTTCCCAGAGTTTCTTCGGCGGTGGCGGCGTTCAGGACACCCACAATCCGAATGGAGACTATGGCAATTCGGCGATTAACGTGCCACAGGTGTTTTCGTTTAGCTATATCTGGGAGATTCCCTTCCTGAAGAACGATACGGGCTGGAAGAAGACGATGTTCGGCGGCTGGAAGTATTCCGGCATCACCGCCATCCAGAGTGGAATCTCTCTTTCTCCGGGACTGAGCGTCGCGAACCAGGGTTTGGCTGGCAGGCCCGATGCCACCGGTGTGGCTTTGTCATATCCGAAAACCCCGTCCGAGTGGTTTAATACCGCTGCCTTTTCCGCGCCTCCTTATGGGTACTTTGGCAATGCGGCCAATGGCAGCATCACCGGGCCTGGCCTGGTTACATTTGACATGGCCCTCTACAAAGACTTTCACATCGGTGAGCGTCAGACAATCGAATTCCGTGGCGAGCTGTTCAACATCTTTAATCACACGAATTTCCAAAGCATCTCTACAACCTACGGAGCGTCAAACTTCGGCCAGGTTACCAGTGCTCTCGATCCGCGGATCGTGGAGTTCGCTCTTCGCTACCGTTTTTAACCGGAGCGCCAACCCGTTCGGCAGTGCATACGCGGTGTTAGACTTTCTTTGATGAACGTTGGCAGGCTTTTGCTGACGATTGCCGCGTCTATCACTTCGCTTTCCGCGTGTCAATTCTCGGCGGCGGATCAGGAGATTTACAAGCGGGCAGGTTCTCCTGATACGCCGCTTCCCGAACGACGCACGGCGTTTGAGCGATCGATCCGTGCATGTCCGTCCGATCTTCCGCTCTATATCGAATTCGCTTCTCTCCTGGTCGCTAACCGGGACTTCAGTACCGCGCTTTCCTGGATAGAGAGAGGTCTCGGCCTTGCCCCGGACGACCCGACTCTGAATCTCCGGAAGGGCGAGGCCCTGGTCGCACTAAGCCAAGGCAAAGAGGCGCTGCAAGCACTCACAAAAGCTCCGGTGACGGGCGAATCGCAGTTCTTCCGCGGCCTGTCCTATCAACTAGCGGGTGATCACCGGCCCGCGCAGGAATGCTTTTTCGACGCCTGGAAGCGCGGCTACGAGGATCCATACGTTTTGTATTCCCTGATGCGGGAGGACAAGGATCTTGGCGACAAGGCGGCCGGCGTGGAGCATTTCAAGATCATGATGGCCAAGTTTCCGGACTCGGTTTGGATACATGTTCTTCTGGGTGACGCGCACTTCGCAATTTCGGAGGATGAGGACGCCCGGCGAGAATACTTGACGGCTGTGAAACTGATGCCGGACCTGTTCGAGCCGAATTTCCGGCTCGCGTACATGGCCTTCGAAGCAGGAGAAGACAGCTCCGCGGTGGACTACTATCGGCGGGCACTAGCCGTGAAGCCTCGCCATACGGAAGCGAACATCTACCTCGGAGAGGCGCTTCGGCGCGAGGGACACCTTCAAGAAGCGGCTGAGCAGCTGCGGCGTGCGATTCAACTGGACCCGAAGGCGGCCTTAGCCTACGATTCACTAGCGAAGGCATTGGCCGATGCCGGGCGTCTCACCGAGGCAGTGGACGCTCTCAATCAGGCGGAGAAGGAGTTTCCGGATAATTCCTCGTTCCCGGCCATGCGCGCGCGCTTCCTCAATCGCCTGGGACGAACTGAGGAAGCAAACCAAGCCGCCCAACGCGCCGCGGAAATCATTAGCGATGGCAACGCCAAGCGAGCACTGGTCTACCCCAAATGACTGCTCCGAGGCTTTACCTGGTTTCCCTAAGCCTGTGTTTCGCATGCCCCGTTATTTCTGCATCCAACGGATTGCAGAGGCTGGAGGCGTGCGTCGAGCAAAAAGACCAGGCTTGCATTTCAGCGTTTTTGAAAAACGCCTCTTCCGATCATTCGCCGGAGTATCTCGCGCTTGCCGCCCGAGCCTACATGCTGCTGGGGCAAAATCAGGAGGCGATGAAATCCATCGCAGAAGCCATCGAGCTGAAACCTGACAATTACGATTACTTGATGGAACAAGGCTGGCTGTGCCAGCGGTCCGGTGATCAGGTTTCCGCCATCGAGTCCTTCTTGCGGGCATCGAAAATCAATCCTCAATCGCCCGCAGTGTTCTACGAGTTGGGCATAAGCTTCTTTTTCGCGAAAGAGAACGAACGGGCGATCCGCCACTTCAGCCATGCCCTGCAGCTCGATCCCAAAAATGACAGGGCGGAATTCATGATTGGTGTAGTCGAGATATGGCGGGGCGATTTAAAGGAAGCCAAATTACACTTTGAGAGCGCCCTCAAACTTCAACCTCACAACGCGCATTACCTCTTGCATTATGGAGTGCTGCTCGCCGCGTTGAATGAAGACGATCTGGCGTTTGCGAACATATCGGAGGCTCGGATGCTCGACCCTTCTAACCCGCTGACACGCTTTCAACTCGGGAAACGCTATCGGACGATGGGCAAACTCACTGAGGCTCGCGAGGAGTTGGAGGCGGCGGTCCGTTTGAGGCCAAACTTATCCTCCGCGTTGTATCAATTGGGACAGTTGTATCACCAATTAGGCGAGGATGCGAAATCCCGCGAGGCCTTTGAGAAGTTTGCCAAACTGTCGCAGCAAGAGAAGACCGGAAAAGAAGATCCCATTGATGCCAATCTCGAAGAGTAGGTCGAACGGTCGTCAAAACATTATTGCGTGACAAGCGAGTAAATTCGTACGGGCCCAAGTAAGCCTGACGGCAGCAACGGCGAAGTCGCTTTGTAAGCCTTCATATAAGTGACCGCTTGTTTGGTTGCACCCGGCTGCTCATCTCCGATAAGCCGGTTGACCCACGCATTCGTCACCTTGACAATGATTTCATTTGAGCCCGGCTTCAGGGCATTTGTGGCATCCACGCGGTAGGGCGTGTGCCAGACGACGCCAAGCGCATTGCCGTTTACAGTTACCTGCGCCAGATTCTTCACGTCCCCCAGGTCAATCCACAGATGCGCGCCGCCGCTGAGCCATTGCGCAGGAACGTCGACGGTCTTCGCATAGACGCCGGTGCCTGAGAAATACTTCACTCCTGGATCTTGGCTTTCACTCCACGAGGAGAGTTTAGTCAAGGTAATGGATGAAGGCGCCCCACGGTTCGGCTGGAAGCTCAACTTCCACGCGTCGTCCAGGGCTGCCAATTGGGTCTCCTTCGTGCTGGGCAGTGAATACGAAGTTTCTCTGGTTCCTTTCCGAAAAACGACAAACGTTGTGCCCCACGGCCCGAGATGCAAGGGTATCGTAGTCCGTCCATCTGCAATCTTGTACGAAACCGGCTCTGCCTTGCCCGTCTCGGCGTACCAGAGTTCCGGCGCCTTCCCTGTAACTCGGAAACTGGCATCTACTGTCTCATCGTGGTCGCTGCGGTTGTCAACAAAATAGAGATCGCCATCGATGAGCTTACGATGGACAAAGAGAATGCGGGCGTTCTTTTCCGGTTTGGTGTGGTCGAAATCCGGAGGCTGTTTCAGCGCTTGAAAGACATCGCTGAGAGACTGACCTGCATAGACAGTCCCTTTTCCTACTTGATGCACGCCGGTCCCATCGCCGAAGAGTTTCGAGGCCAGTTGGTGAAACTCGTCGGCATTGTCGGCTAGGCTCGGATCCTCGATAGGCTTGGGTCCTGCTACAACGGCGCCGCCTTCAACCAACTTATGGATGGCACGAAGCACTGGCAACGACATATGCTGGCTATACGGATCAAGTGCCAGGACTCGATAGCTCATGCCGCTTCGTGTGGTGATCCGGCCACCGGCAGTTTGGAGTTCGTGAATCAGGCCATCGGCATTGATGTAGTCAAAACCGTAGCCTGGTGGAACATCGGGCGCCTTCCCGGCAAAGATAGCCGTCAGGTTCGAGTCTTCACCGTAAAAGTAGATTACGTCAGCCGCAAAATGGCCTTGCTGTAGCAAATAACTGCTGCGTGCAAGGTAGTCGATCCAAGGTCCCGCCTCTTCAGCCCAAGTCTCGTTTCGGTTGAACCATTGTCCAAAAGGTCCAAGCGTCAGGCCAGGCGCCTTGTCCACCAGCGGCTGATGGGCCGACTCGTGAATGACGAAGCGGTTGATCCCGTTTAGCAATTCCTGATCGGCCGTTGGCTTCAACGTTGCCGGCGACCAAGCCCACGGCGCGGCGCCCGCGGTCATCGACTCCGCCGCTACCAGGTTTTGACCATAGATATGCGCGACTGATGCTGATTCTCTATCGTCAGCGTTATAGCCGTATTGTTCTGGATTGTAGCCTGGGGCTTGTGTCCACATCGCGCTCATGGGAACGTCGTTAAGCTTTTTTACTTCCATACCATCGGCAATGATTGCGCGGCCCTGCTCGTGGGACTCCCCGTAGTGACCCATTCCCCTCGCTTTCACCGAGCTTTCCACTTGGCCGTAATGTTCGTCGGCAATAAGGTCCGCGATCGTTTTGCGGAAGTCCCACAGAAAATGATCGCTGGCGGCTGAGCTTTCGACCACTTGGCCTGTCAGCACCGGCATCCAGGGAGTAGGGTCGTACCCACGACGTTTCTTAAATTGAGCAATCATGTCGTCGGTCCAATTCTGGGCCCCGGCCTCCCAGCTGTCGGTGACTACGTAGCTGATGCCGCGTTTTCCCATCAGGTTGGCGCCGACCGCTTCCTTGTAACTGTCCAGATAGCGATCCATATATGCCTTCACGTAGCGGCTATTCAGTTTGTCCACCTCAAGACCAGTAGCTTCCTTCGTCGCCGGATGATTTGTGATACCTAACAGTGAGTAGCCGAAGCGCAGCACCACCCAGTTGCCCGCGGGTGGCGTCCAGTCAACAGTTCCGTCAGCACGCATTTTCTTGGTCAGGTCAACGACGTCCGCCTTCGTCACAACGGCCGATGACTCAAAGGGCGGCGTTGTGAACTGATAAAGATCGGGCATGGGAGTAAAAGCAGCCTTCTCCTCAAACCTGTTGACACGACCACCGGTGTGCCAGGCCATTTCGGCAATCTGGTAGTCGGTCGGCGTGGTTACCTTGATGCCAAGGGACGAGAGATCGAGGCCGCTCATCCAGTCTGGTGCGGGGGGAGGAGGAGTCCGTTTAAACGCTATTCGAAAAAAGCGCGCCCGCACAGGCGAAAACGACACCGTGTGTTCGGGCGCGCCACCGTCCGCCACCTTTATGATTTCCCGAAACGTCTGCCCGTCGTCGCTCGCCTCAACCGATTTCTCGGGGTTGCTGATCCCGGTGATCATTGAGATCATCGCATCCAGGTCCTTGGTCACGATGGTCACTGAGCGCATTGTCTGCGGTTCAGCAAACTCGAATTGGATCCAGGCGCTCTCGCCGACTTTCGGGACAGGAAGGTTTGTGGTTTTCTCGAGATCTCCATCGTCCAATAGCGCGGCGTCCGGTGTGCCTGCGCTTGCACTAATCTTGGGACGCAGCGACTCAATCGGCACATCATCCTTTGCTCTCCGATAGGCAATTACCGCAGCGTCAGCATAAAACTCCGGAGCGGCAGCGGCTCCCTCTGGAGCGGCAATCATATCGTGAATGCCGAGACTCTGAAATGCGCCAGTCCGGGTTGGCGGATGAGCAAGCTTTCCGGCGAAGGGTTTTCCTCCTTCAACGAACGTCTCGCTCCATACATACTTTTTCATTCCCTGCGACGGGGGAACCCACGGCCCACCCGTCTCGCTCCACCCCGGCGAGCCGGCAATGGCCTCTTCCATCCCTAATTGATCAGCTAAGGTCGTTGCGTACCGAAAGGCATTTTTCCACTCCGGTGTCATGTAGACCAGGCGCTTGTCCACCACCTGCGGCGTCGCCAGCGCGGCATCGAACACCTGGAAGCCACCAAGTCCGATTCGGTGCATCCACTCTAAATCCAGCTTGATTCCTTCCTGAGTGATGTTGCCGTTCATCCAGTGCCACCACACCCGGGGGCGCGCACTTTGCGGCGGGTTCTCAAACCCGCTTTTCAGGTCATCAGCGTGATTCTGCGTTAAGGCACTCGTCCCACCCAACAAAAGCGCGCCGCTCAGCGCTAACACCGTTCTAATCCGTCGAATTGTCATCTCTTAGCCAAACAGAGTATATAAGAGCGGAACTATTTGCGTCACGTGCAACTTGAATTCGTCAGAGGGCATTCTTTCATCCCTACTGCCCGCCGCCGCTATTTGAATTTGGCTGATTCAATCCCGTGCCATCCATGCCTGAAAGAGCGGGCGCATCGAGGCCCGAGGAAAGCGTGTAATTCTGTAATGCGATCGCCGTCCTCCAAAGGTTCTGAAGAGCACGGATATAACCAACCTGCAGTTGGAAGAGCGTCCGCTGAGAAACCAGGACCTGCGGATAAGCAGCGCCCATCTGTTGATATTTCGTAAGGTAGAGCTGGTATGCGCGTGTCGCGCGAGGAATCATCTTGTCCTTGTACAGAGCCGCTTCGGTTTGGCTGGAAAGATAAGCCTGCAGCAAAGGTTGGGCCGCTTGCCGGAGCGATAGCCGTACTCGAGTAACTTCGGCCTGCGCGCGTTCTAATTCCGCAGACGCCGCATCAACATTTCCTTGATTACGATTAAAGAGTGGCAAACTGATGCCGGCTGTTGCGAAACCCTGAAGGCCCACCGGCTTTCCACCGGATTCACTGATCGGTTCGAAGTTCTGCTGCAGTCCGGCATGTAACTGAACGTCCGGAACACTCTCTCGCTTGGCGCTCTTTACCTCAGCTTCAGCGCGAACAATCCCTTGTAGTGCTCGTTTGACCGAGGGACTGTCTTGCAGGATCTGGTCGACGATTTGATCGGCACTGATGGCTGGCGGATGTTCCAGATCGCCCTGGAGCGGACTCACGGCCAGTTCCGGCTTTCCCACCAGAGCTGCCAGGCTATGGAAGGCCTGAAGGTATCCACGTTGCGCGGTAGTGTAGTCAATCTCTGCCTGCTCTGCTTCGACTTCTGCTTGTAGTACATCCGGCGCATCGGCTTGGCCGACATTGCCGAGCTGATGAGCCGTCTCAACCGCATCCATCGCAAGCGCAAGCAATCGCCTGCGAACGTTGACAGTCTCCTGAGCGGCCAATGCGGAGTAGAAACTCTGACTGACGTCGCTCAATACCCGATACCGCTGCTCCGAGGCTCCAATCTCGTCCTGACGGCGTTGCTGCTCATAGACGTTCCGTCGCAAGCCGAGCTTTCCGCCCAGCACAATCGTCTGCTGTACGAAACCACCCTGCTCTCCACCCCGGTACTCTCCTCCTCGAATCTGCTCGCCTTGATAGCCGACGGAAGGATTCGGTAATAGCCCCGCCTGACGCGCCTGCGCTGCCGATTGCTTCACCTGCGCGTTCGCTTGCGCCAGAGTCGGATTCCCAGTCATTGCAAACTGCTGGAATTCCTCCAAATGCAGCGGGGTGCGTGCTGCTACATCTTTCAACAAATCCGGAACGGTTGTTTGCAGGTCTGCGGGATGGTTCGGGTTCTCTGACCGCTGCATGCCCGGCGTGTTCGCGTGCATTCCTTTCATTTCCGTCTGATTCATCTGTTCTTGCGGGATGGGAGCCTGCCATTCTCCGTTCTGGCCCCCCAGCAGTCCGCCACAGGCAAGGAGAAGAAGCGTAAGTTTGTCTTTCATTTCTTGTTCTCCCGCTCTCACATCGGATGCTGCATGCCCGGCATGTTCATCGGCTGTCCTTGTCGAATCTGGTCCATGATCTGGTCATACTGATCCGGAGGCAGAACACGGACAAACGTCATCATGCCTTGCATAAAGCCGCTCCAACCTGGCCGCAAATTGTAGTTCTGGGGCTTCTTCACCATGTCGTCCATCGCCATCATCGGGCCTTCCATAAAGGCATCTTGCGGGAAGCCCGGAACACGATTCGCATCCGGAGCAACATCGACGCTCATCGTCATGCCTCCATGCTGCATCTGGGACATATCGTGCTGCATCCCCGGCATTGCCTCCATCAATTGCCGCGGTGAGAGAGGCCCGTTCGTTGCCGGCTGGTCATTTGTCGAACCGACACCTAGACCGCGGCCCAAACTCGGCCCATAGTCGTCTCCCATCGGTATCCCAGGTGTGCCGTTCAACATCCCCATGCCTTGATTCATGTCCACTCCCGCGGGCATGCCCTTGCCCATCCGGGACATCGGCCCGGCGATCGAAGACATCTGGTTCATCATGTGGTGGGGCATATGGCAGTGCAGCATCCACGCTCCCGGATTGTTCGCCACAAATTCCACGTCGCGCGCCTGTGCCACCCCCACCAACACCGTGTTTCCCGGAAGCCAGGCCGATTCTGGGATTCGTCCTCCTTCGGTGCCGGTCGTATAAAACGTGTGCCCGTGCATGTGGATCGGGTGATGATCCATGCCCAGGTTGATCAAGCGAATGCGCACGCGATCTCCAAGACGCACGATGAGAGGCGTGTTCGCTGGGCCGGACTTTCCGTTCAGAACCAGCCAGTTGAACTCCATGTTCATCGAATTGGGAACCGTGTTGTTGGGAAGGACGGCGTACTCTTGCAGAAGAATGACAAAGTCTTTATCGACCACAGGTGTGTAAGCCTGCTTCGGATGCATGATAAAGGCGCCCAGGCTGCCCATCATTTCCTGCATTGCCATATGCGAGTGATAAAAGTAAGTGCCTTCTTGATTCAGCGTGAACTCGTAAATAAAGCGGCCTCCCGGCTTGATCAAGTCTTGACTAATTCCGGGCCCCCCATCCATGTCATGCGGAATCTCAAACCCATGCCAGTGCATCGATGTCGGCTCAGGGAGATGATTGTCGACGATGATCCGCACCCGGTCCCCGCTCGTGATTTGTATCGTCGGACCCGGTGCACTGCCGTTAAAGCCCCACAGGTCAACCGTCTTGTTTGGCGCAAGTTGCTGCTTGACGGGCTCAGCAATCAGGTGAAATACTTTCACTCCGTTCTCGACGGTGAAGGAGAGATCCTTCAAGTCCGGCGATTGCACGGCAACCGGAGCTCCTGGCGTCATCCCGCTCGCTGAATCTGTTTTCGCTCCGGATGGGCTCGCGTGATCGTGCTGTGCTCTCACGCTCGAAGCGGAGAACAATCCAGCGCCAATCCCGAATGTATTTCGAAAGAAACTCCGACGGTGATTCATAACTCCTCTTTTCAAACCAAGCTGAAAGTACGACCCTGACAGACCAATACAACCCTGCGCGCGACAGCGAGCGAGGCGCGTCTATAGAGACCTGTCTCGAAATCGAATCGGTAAGAGAGAGTTTAAATGCGGAAAATAGAGAGAAGCGCTAGCGCATTTGTGGCGTCAGGCCCGTGCCGCTCAGATCGAAGGACCTGCCCCGCTGGCTGCCCCACTACGGCGCTTAGCCCCGTCGACAGCAGCGGCATTGCTCCCGTCACGTGAAACGAAGCGACTTTAACTAAATCTGTTCGGCTCTGCGGGCTAAAAAGATCGGAGTGCGAATGCTGACAAGAATTGCCGGAACGATGGCCGTGCTCCGATTGATGATCGCACTGCGAGTTGCGATGAGTTGCTGAACTGCACGGCGAAACCGCACACATCGCGTAACACTGCGAGGTCACCAGTAACGTGACCACCAGCATCTGCGCGAGTAATGAGAGCCGGCGTTGAAACATTCTCGATTCAAAATAACATGAAGAACTTGGGCGACGAGGTGCCGGCCCGAAGGCGGTGTTCCGGATCAACTTCGGTGTGGCGGCACGACGTGGTGGGGCGTCAACTCCGCCGTTTCCCAATAAATCACTCCTCGCGTAGCGCCATCATCGGATCGGCTTTCGCTGCTTTGTAAGCCGGGCCGAAAGCCGCCAACAGGGACGTGGCGAGCAGCAGAAGGGACGAGGCGACAAACGTCGCTGTATCGTTAGGAGCCAATCCGTAAAGCAAACCTCTTGCCCAATGGCTTGCGTAGGCCGAGATCATCACACCCAAGACAATGCCCGGACCAACCACTGTTGCCGAATCGCGAAGCATCAGCCCAACAATCGCGCGCGGCTCGGCTCCGAGCGCCGTTCGCACACCAAGTTCCCGGCGTCTCTGTGCCACCGCATAGCTCACGATTCCGTATAAACCCAGCCCTGCCAATAGAAGTGCCAGCGCTCCGAATAGGCTCGCTATCCTGGCCAGCAGCCGTTCACGGACCACAGTGTCATTGATCAACTGCTTCTGCTCGAAAATCCCGCCAGTGGCAAACCGTGATGCGACTTTTTCATGTAGCTCCGCAGCGAGAGAGGTCACATCCTGATGTCTACGCACTTGCAGGAACATAGTCAAACCAGGCCGCCCTTGCGGCGGAATCCAACTCGCAATTTGTGTGTAAGGGATGTAGACCATCGGCGGCGCACCCTCGCGGAGGTTGTTCACCTTGACGTCCCGCACAATTCCGACGATCTCTGTCCAGACCGGAGCATTCGCGAGCTTTGTCAACTTCCGGCCGATTGGGTTCTCGTCACCGAAGAATTTGCGCGCAAACGCCTGGTTCACGATCGTAATGTTCGGACCGCCAGCAGCTTCGTCATAACCATGAAAATCCCTCCCGGCTACGAACGCTATGCCCAAGGTCGAAAAGTAATCCGTAGAGACGAACGACAGACCTGTAACGGGGTCCCCGGAGAGACGGCCAGTGGCCGTGGTTCGCACTCCCATCAGTTGCGGATCACCGAAAAACAAAGCTGATGAGGAGAGGCTCGCGTACTCCAACCCGGGAGACGACCTTACCAACTGCAACAGGTTACTCCAAGCGGGAAAAGGAGAGTTCTCCGAGCCCTCGTTTTCTAAAGTCAGCCTTGCAACCAGAACACTCGCTGGATTGAATCCAAGAGAAGAAGACAGGAGATTCACAAGCGTTCGAGTAAACAGACCTGCTCCAATGACCAGTACCAGAGACAGTGCGACTTGGGCGGTTAATAGAATCCGTCTTCCGCTTTCCCTTCCAGCGACGGCAACTCGAAATCCGCCCTTTAACGATCCGTATACGTCGGCGTTCGCCAGGCGGATTGCCGGCACCAGACCGCAAATAACAACGGTCAGAAGTGTCAACAAAAACGTGAAGACGAGTAGTCGCAGATCGATTGTCGTTATCAACTGCGCCGGATCAGTGGAGGGCGTCAGCAACCCAACCAGGATCGGCGTGGCCCGATGTGCCACAAGAAGGGCCGCTCCCGCCGCTAAGCTCGCCAGCAGAAGGCTCTCCGTTAGTAACTGCTGCACCACCCGGCCCCTTCCGGCACCCAGAGAAAGTCGAACCGCAATCTCCTGCCGCCTCGCATTACCTCTTGCAATCAGAATATTCGCCACGTTTGAACAGGCGATAAGCATGACCAGGCTCACCACAAACATCATGATTTGAAGCGGATGTTCGTATTGCCGCCGTAGAGAGGAAATCCCCCCTCCCGCAGGCACTCCTTTGATACGCATTCCTGCCAGGAAACGAGCGATGACCTCTTTCGGTGTTCCAGGCGGAGCGTGAAGTCGGACATCCTCCAACATGAATTCGTTCATGACGGCCTGCAGTGGGGCGGCCGCCTGAGCGATCGTAACCCCGGGTTTCACCCTCCCCATCGTGCGCAGCCAGAAGTCGTGATCGTTTTGAAGGTTTGCTGGCGGAGCCGCCGCCTGAGCCATGGCTATCGGTGTCCAAACATCGACGACCTTACCCACCTCAACACCAAAGAACGAACGCGGCGCCACGCCGATGACCTCATAGACGTGATTGCCAAAACTCAATTTGCTCCCGATCACCTCTGGACTGCTATCAAGTTTGTCCTTCCAAACGCGGTCGCTGATTATCGCGACAGGGTGCCGGCCTGGCTCGCGGTCATCTTCGGGTGAAATCATTCGGCCGAACTCCGCCTCTACGCCCAGCAGGCCGAAGTAATTACCCGACACTGTCTGCTGCATCAGGCTTTCCGCCGCCGAGTGGGCTATTGAGATTCGGACAAGATCCGCGGGCTGATAAGCCATCAAATCGGAAATCGCGCTTGCTCGACTCTTCATTTGGAGGAACATCGGGTACGAGCCGCCGCCACCGGCATCGTACGAATTTCCACTGGCATTAACTGTCCGGAACAGAGAGCCCGGATCCTTAACCGGAAGCATCCGGAGTAGAATCGCGTCGGTGACGCTAAAGGTGGAAAGGGTCGCTCCCATTCCTAAGGCCAGGATGGCAATGACAAAGCCAGTGAATGTCGGAGCCCGGCGAAATCCGCGGACGGCATACCGAAGATCTTGCGCAATGTGGGACACCCAGCTGACCCCTCGTGCATCGCGGCATTCTTCTTTGGCGCTTTCCTGCGCTCCAAAATCAATGCGGGCCAGGCGCCTCGCTTCATCAGAACTTACGCCTGCGTCTAAGTACTTTTTAGTCTGTAGCTCCAGGTGAGTTGCAAACTCTTCTTCCAATTCTGACTCGGTCCTGCGGCGGAATAGGAGTGCGCGAAGTCGCAACAGCAAGTCACGCGGGTTCATCTCAATCGTGGCTCGATATGTCCCATAATGTCGGCTACCGACAGTATAGGTTATTGTTGTCGAATGTCAACAGCAAGGTTGGGATGCGACCGCCGGCTTGGCGAAGGGACGGGGCTTAGGTGAGCAATCACGAAGCGGACACCTTTGGACGCGCAATAGGTCGGCTTCTTTGGAGCCCGAAAGAACTTCTACAACAACTCTCAAGCGGGTCCCGGCCTTAGCGGTCTGGCAGACGTTGAACCCTGTCGGATCCGGCCCGACAGACGGACTTCTACCAAGCGCATCGCTGTCGGCCGGGCCGCTTTCGCATCTCCCTACTCCAGGACTACTTGCTCAGCCTGAAGTCCCTTGGGCCCGGTCTTAACAACAAAGGAAACACGCGCCCCTTCGTCCAACGTTCGATAGCCCGACGACTCAATCGCCGAGAAATGGACGAATACATCTTCGCCATTTTCACGCGCAATGAATCCGAATCCCTTCGAAGCATTGAACCATTTTACAGTTCCAGTCTCTTTCATAAATACTCTCTTTCTAACGCTTTCAAACAATAAACAAAATCTTAGCCAAACCCGAGGAACAAGCTGACAAACACGCTAGCCCCGAAAGTTATCCTCTAAATCTAGCAGGCACCAGCCTTACGACCGCACTTTGCGGATCACGCCACCAAGTGCCGCCCGCTCTTCTGGTGTCGCGCGAGTATGGCTGGCGGATGACTTAACCGGGGGTGGCTCGCTCTTACTCCCAGCAACCTTCTCAGAGATAGCTCGATTCTGAGCAATCCGGGCAGCGGTTCGTTCGTCGGGAGTCATCAGGTGATAGGGCTTGGTCATTCTTGCACTTTCGGCTCAGTTAAGTTTTCTTCTTCGGCAGCCGGCGGCATGGGCGGCTGATCTTTACGCGCGAGGCGCTCAGCCATCTTTTCCTGCTGCCGCTCTTTACGCTGTTGTTCTTTCTGACGCTTTTTAAAGGTTTGTTGTCCGCGACTCGCCATAGTTGCTCCCTTTGAAATTTAAATTGACCGCCTGGTGTGTAGAGGCCGGTCCTCACCCCTGCGCTTCACGCGCCTTTACTCCGTCCGATTAAGAAAACTGCCAGTGCGCCCTACCCCACGATTACGGCCCGAACTCGCCTCAACCCTCGCCATACACTGACATCGGTTCATCTCGGCCCGCGCTCCATTCGCATTCAGCGTTCACATAGAGTTCGACTGCAATCAATCGAAAAGCGCCTTTTTGCGCGACCGGCCATTCAGTTGTTTCGATGAGAGCCGCCACGAGCTTGCGATGTAGTGCCGGAGACAAGGGAACGTCGGTAGTGGAGGCCTGGAAAAACGAAGGATAAGTCCTTAGTATAGCAGTCATCACCTTCTTCGGCGTTTTGCACCCAGGGAGGGCCGCAACGCATCAGAGATCGGGGAAAGGCAGATGCTCGACAGAGAGAGTAGCGGAGGCAGCTAAGGCATTCTCATCAGCCGGTTCTTTCCAACCGCGTAACCGTAACATGCTGGACCAGTTTAAATCCCATGTGTTCGTAGAGCATCCGGGCGCGGCTATTGCCTTCATCGACGTGTAGAAATGGAGTCAAACCACGGGCCTGTTGGCCATGCATGATGCGCAACATGAGGTGGCGCGCATAGCCTCGTCCTGTATGTTCTGGACGCGTACAGACGCCGCTCACCTCCGAGTAGTTAGTTGTTTGGAGTCGTTCTCCGGCCATTGCCACCAGCTCGCCACCGAGCCGCAGGCCAATATAACGGCCTGCACGAACAATCTCGGGTCGGAAGAATCCAGGAGATGCAACTTTTGTAAGTTCCATCATTTCTTCTGCGTTGCGAGCATCCAGTTCAGTCTCACCTTCGAGCCGGACAGGCGGTTCCACTTTGCCCTCGTACAAAAAGCGACCGAATCTGGAAGGCGTGCTTTGCGTCCATGTTTGAGGAATCTCTGGAGTTTCGTCGACAACGTAAATGGCTTCTCGCAGTGCAAGATCTTCGGTGTTGCAGCACACGCCCGGTTCAACAACTACGGCGAATGGAGCGATTTCTGGACGAAAACGAATTAGCGGGCCGGACCGCATCGCGAGATGTGCCTGCTTTGTCTGGAGCGCATGCAAGAGCGGCTTGGCTAGTTCTGGGGTAACCATTAGCGATTGAGAACGTGGCTGGCAGCTAGGCTTCGGGTGCGGGGGCCTTGCGCTGACTTGCTGGAGCAACCCAAGTAAATCCTGCTGACCACCTCTGTTTTCTGCTGTCGTGTTGACAGTCTATTATCCACGTACGCCATCTCCTGTCCGTTGTGGTTGACCGTCTTCCACGTGTTTCGCAAGGACCCCCATGTGCGACGGTTTCGCTTCCAGTGAAAATTGAAGATGCTTCCGAATTGCCCGTGATTCGCTCAGAATCCGCACCGGAAAGTGGATCTGGCTGTACGAGATGGTTGGCCCTAGCCGTCTAACCGTCGCGGCGTATTAGTTTATGAGCATGCGCCTGCTCCTCTTTCTCGCCATCCCGCTGTTCGCCCAGACACCTTGTGCCGAGATGGCGCGCCTGCGTAACGTCACCACCGCAACACAAACCGCAACTTACTGTCGGGTTTCCATCACTCTCCAGCCGGCGGCTGACTCTGAAATTAAGTCCGAAGTCTGGCTGCCGGCGACCTCCGTTTGGAACGAAAAACTCCTCATGGAAGGCGGAGGCGGTTTGGTCGGGAGTATTAACACCGCAGGAATGATGAACGCCATCCACGAGGGTTATGCCAGCGCGTCCACCGACACCGGTCACACCGGCAGTAGTGGCAAGTTTGCACTCGGCCACCCCGATAAGATCACCGACTTCGCCTATCGCGCCGTTCACGAAACCGCCGTCGAGGCCAAAGCATTGATTGCGGCCTATTATGGACGTGGCCAACGCCTGTCTTATTGGGAAGGCTGTTCAACCGGTGGACGGCAGGGACTGATGTCCGCGCAGCGTTACCCGGAGGATTTCGACGGCATCATCGCAGGCGCGCCCGCTTACAATCAGGTCTACGTGTCCGCCTGGCGCATGCGCCTTTTGATGACCGCGCTCAAGTCACCACAACACGCGCTGCCGCCCGAAAAACTGAAGCTGCTCAATGACGCAGTCCTTGACAAATGCGACAGCAACGACGGCGTTAAAGATCGCCTCATCGAAGACCCGCTCAGCTGCAACTTTGACCCTAGCGCCCTCAAGTGCAGCGGTCGGGAGACCGCAAGCTGCCTCACCACGCAGCAACTGGAAACTGTAAACATCGCCTACACCGACCTACGGAAATCCACTGGTGAACTCCTCTACCCGCGCCTTCCCTTCGGTGGCGAACTCGGCTGGCGCCTTCCAGCCGATGCCGCCGCGCCGGGGGCCATGGACATCGACATCTTCCGCTATATCGCCAATCAAGACCCCTCCTGGGATTGGCGCAACTTCGACCTCGAAAAAGACATCGACCGAGCACTTCTGCACGGGGAAGAGATCCACGCCGTCAACCCGGACCTGGCGAAATTCAAGGCACGCGGGGGCAAGCTCCTCATGTATCACGGTTGGAGCGACGGAGGTTCCGACGGCTCGATCTCGGCCTTGAACACAGTCTCTTACTACGAGTCCGCCCTGAAACACATGGGCCCGAACCAGGACGACTGGTTTCGTCTTTTTATGGTCCCCGGGATGGACCATTGCGGGGGAGGCACCGGCCCCAATCAGTTCAATAAACTCGCAGCGCTCGAACGCTGGCGCGAACAGAACGAGCCCCCAAAATCTATCACCGCCGCCAGAGTCAACCAAAGTGGCGTCATCGACATGACCCGCCCCCTTTGCCCATACCCGCAACGAGCTGTCTATAAAAGGAGCGGTAGTTCCAACGACGCTACGAATTACACCTGCAAAGTTAAGGGCAATTGACCACGGCCGATGGGATCGATGCTTAGAGGCGGATCGACGGCAACCCGCAAACAATGCCGAGTTCGGCTCATATGAGCGTTGAAACAGGCCGCCTCAGAAAGTCACCCATCCTGAAACCCGAACGCCATTCAATCCTGAGTTGATTCGCTACGGCGCTCTATGAACCGTCCGCCCCGGCGCTCAAACCCGCTATTGACCTCACCAAAGCATTACCGTATAGTAATACATTACCCGACGGTAACATATCAGGAGGATTTTATGCCACAGGTCGTCCGCTCGATTGAGATCAATGCTCCGCCCCGTGCTGTCTGGCGCTGCTTGGCAACCCAGGAAGCGCTACGCCGCTGGATCAGTCCGAATATGGACATCGACTTGCGCGTCGGCGGTTCCTACCGTTTTCTCGGACCCGATAATGCGACATCGATCAGCGGGAATGTTCTGGAACTCGAGCCGGAGAAAAGCCTGATTCTTTCCTGGCTCGAAGAGGGCAGTGGGTGGGTGAACCCGGCGCGGTTAGTCATCACGCTTGTTCCCACCGCTTCAGGCACGCGCGTCACCCTCATTCACGATGGATTTGAAGGCATAGGCCGTTCGGACTGGGCTGAGACGGTACAGGATTATGAGCGCGGTGCCGACCTCCACCGGATTCTCGATCACTTGCGGGATCTTGTGAACGCAGAAGATGTCAGGCGATAGCGACGCCCTGTTCAGGATCTTGGCCGACCCGACGCGTCGGCTGATCCTCGATCTCCTCGCCGAACGCGGCCCCTTAACCGTTGGCCAACTGGCCGCTGAGTTCCCCGACCTGGTGATATCGGGTATTTCCAAACACCTGATGAGCCTCCGGGCCGCGGGTCTGGTATCCGCGACGCGTCGAGGGCGACAACAGATTTATCAGTTGGAATCGGATGCGTTCGTCGGCGCACTGAGCCCGTGGATTGCGAAGTATGAGCGGTATTGGTCGGCCGCCCTCGAACGGCTGCGTGTCCTTGCCGAAAAAGAGCACACAAAAGATCAACGCATGTCTGAGAAAAATGTCCGGCAAAGGAGAAAGAAATGAAATTGATTGGGAGTGCTCTGGTTTTGTTTTTTTCTCTGCCGTTGCCGGGAACTGCTCAAGGCGAAAAGACTGCTTATGTCACACTCTGACTAGGACAGCGCACCGTGGTACGTTGGCTCACTCTAGTCGTTCCGGCGATGGGGATCAGCCTTTTCAATGTTCCTACGCTCTTAGCCCAGTCTGCCACTGCGGCAGCGCCTAAATTCGAAGTGGCCTCAGTCAAGCCTTGCACGGCGGACAGCAAGAGTGGCGGCAAAGGCTCGTCACCCGAAAGGTTGCATCTAGCTTGCATGACTGTCGAGACGATCATTCAGACAGCGTATGGGATCTTTTCGAACGATAGTTTCAATGCCTTCGCACCGTATATTCCAATTTCGGGGAGCCCCAAGTGGATCGATTCCGCCCGTTACCAAATCGATGCGAAAGCGGAGCGTCCTCAAAGCTCCGGAAAGTTGAACGGGTCCATGCTTCGAGCACTTCTCGAAGATCGATTTAACCTGAAGATTCATCGCGAGACAAGAGAGGTCCCGGTCTACGCGCTGGTCGTTACCAAGGGTGGCCCCAAACTGCAGCCGTTCAAGGAAGGGAGTTGCATGACTCTGGATTTTAGCGACCCCGAGCATTCACCAATGCCCTCGCCGAAGCCGGGTCAGCCTTTTCCCGTTGTGTGTGGAATGGGCCGGGTTACAGATAACGGGTATGATCTCCCCGGTGCGACGATGGCGACGTTTTGCAGGGATATCTCGCCCAGATTAGACCGCCCCATGATCGATGGAACCGGACTGGGCGGAACGTTCGATATCCATTTGGACTTGTCCGCTGCCGATCTCGGATATCCCGTACCCGACTCAAGTGATCTTGCGCCACCACACAACCCGGATGACCCGTCTCGTACCTCGGCCGCGGTAGGCTCCGCAATCAGGAAGCTTGGCCTGAAACTTGAGCCGAGCAAGGGACCGGGCGAATTCCTTGTTATCGATCACATCGAGAGACCATCTGCGAATTGAGAGGATTTGATCGCGCGGTCGAAATCGGCGATTCAACGGCGTTGAACAAAGGACCGCGAAACGCTTGCCGGCCCCAGGTCACGAACGCGAACGCCATACAGCTTTGAAGAGAATCGCCATTTATCTTTGAAGATCACACTTTTGACCGTCGTCCGGCAATGATGCAAACCTTGCCCATTCTGTAACGGACCGGACCGCTTTCACGCCTTTGGCTTTCTGACGAATCCAACATAGAGACAGAGCAAGAAGAGGATAAAGTGGACAATCGAGCGGACACCGCTGACATGAGGTGTTTCGACAAAACTGGTCCCCAATAGAGGCACCGAAACATCGGCGAGGTAGAGATAGAACAAAACGCCCGATGATACGAAGAACGCACCTGCCAGAAACGTGCGAAAGTCCCTGTATCGCCAGGCGAGATAGAAGGACCCGACAGCAGCTGCAATTGCCACAACTATGTAAAGAGCAATGATCATACGTTCCTCCGGTCCTCCCCGTTCATCGTGGGTAGCGACATCCGGGTATTTTTAAAGTCAAGAGTTCCCGTGTGAGTACCCTCCTTCCGTGTCGTCGGTGTTGGTGTACCGGTTAGCTTGTTCGGGCATACTGGCCGTCGGCTACCAGACCCTTCGCTCCGCCACACTTCGTCCAAAGGCTGGGCGGCCGAGTGATGGGCCGAAACCAACGATGCCGCAATTAGCACCTGTAGGGGAACGGCACGAAGGACTCGAACGCGGAGGTGACGGGGATCATTGATGGCGCGTTCCTGGAAATGAAAGTATGGCACCGGGTGTGTCCATCGCCGAACTCGGGTGCCTGGATCTCAAACTTCTGCGCGGTATGGGCAGCCCGGGAGCCATGAGACCCGACGACGCAAGCAGCGGCATGACGGCTAGTTTCATTTTGCAAAATTACCCCTTGTGAGATGACTCCCGATCCACGCTCCGGGAGGTAGAATCGGCTGGAGGTAGGATAGTCATGAGATTCCGGTTTTCGTTTCTCCTCGCTTCCCTCGCCTTCGGAGCAAGTTCCGTTACAGCATTTGCCGCTGGCAACGAGGACACTTGCCCCGTCACCAAGGCTCCTGTTCAGCAGTTCATACCGCCGTTAGGCTACCACCCACTCCCAGAGAACTACGGCAGCTTTCTGTTGGGAACGCCTGACCTCTGGGTTCTTGTTTTCTCGCATTGGAAACTCGGCTTGACCGGGAATAAGCTCCCCTATTTTAGCCAGAACTTCATCTACGGAAAAACCGAAGTCGATCCTCGACTCGCTGTTGTTGCAAGGCGGCTGGACAGTCCGGCACCACTGGTCTGGTCGGATTGGGTGAACGGCGGTGGACCACCCTACAGTCCTCCAGGCGACCCCAATGACCACGGCTTTATGGTGACCAGTTTGCCGATCCCGACGGCGGGATGCTGGGAAATAACGGCACGCTACGCTCCTGCACGAGACAAGATCCAAATCCTCACGTACACGGTCTGGGTCGCGCCGTAGCGCAAGTGCGCGTTGCGCAAACGAGCCTTAAAGAGCCTTTCGGGTGGGTTACCTCAGTCGTTCATGAAAGGCTGAATATGGTTACGAAGCGCCTTTGTGTATTCTCGTTTCCAGCGCCACCACCAAAACGCAAACCACGAAACCCAACAATGAGGTCTGAAAGGATGAGCTTTGGTGTAAAGGTCGAGCGTCAGGCGACGCCGGACGGTACCACGGCGAGAGGTCTGACGGCAGAGACGTGCATCCCGCCTTCATCCCCCGAACAAACCTTTGCGAAACACGGATCTACAGGTGGGCCTCGGCGCGGGGATGAAAGCACCGCACGCGGGATTTCCTTTTCCCGGCTGCGGGTCTTGGCAATGTCGAAAGCGGATTGCATCCGCATGAGCGTTTCCATCTCCACGCCGAACGCCTTCTCGATACGTAGCGCCATCTCCCCGGACAGGTCGGCCTTGTTATTCAGCAAGCTGGACAGGGCAGGGCGCGATACTCGAAGCGCTGCTGCTGCGGCGGTGACAGACAGTCCAGCCGGCTCAATGATTTCCGTTCGGATGAAATCGCCGGGGTGCGGGGGGTTCTTCATGGGCATAGTTCGGTACTCCTCTTGCCAGTGGTAATCCTCTAAATTCAGGTCGCAAATTTCGCTCTCTTCGTCGATAGTAAACGTCAAACGATGGTTCCGCGTCACGCTTAAACTCATGTACCTGCGGGCTCCGAAGACAACACCGACGAATATGATCTTGAAGTTGGCATGATCCTGCCGCGCCTCTCATGTTGCCGTTCGTCAGCCGATGCTCGGAATGTCGTCTTCGAAGAGTTCTGCAAGTGGTTCGGACCCGAAACAGCCGGTGACGAAATGAGGTACGACCCAATTGCTGCGGAACTGTGGTTATTATGGCCTGCGCATCAGCCGAATCCCACCTCGGACGCCACCCATAAAAGAACAAGGAAACCACCAAATTAAGACCAGCGCCTCATAGGGTGTCTCAGAAAGACCCTTTGTTGGGGACAACGCGGCCCCGGCTGCTATTGCAGCTCATCTTTATAAATAGTTAGAAGTTCGTTTCCACCTGTGGTCGTTAGTTTTCCCTTCCAGAGCTGGTCGCCACAGATTAAGTTGTACCCTCCAGCATCCTCTGAGTAGCGGTCCGGAAAGAATTTGCAGCTTACCGTCTCACCTACGCGAAGATTGCAATGACGAATTTCACCGCCTATGTCCTCTTTGTAATCCAAAGCAGTGGCATGAAGCCGGTGGCCCTCGTGCAGCAACACGACCTTGACCGTACAAAATAAATGGGCCGCAGAACAGTCTGGCTCATCAGTTCGTTCCACTACCTTATAACGCCCTCTGCCTAGCGTGTCCCTCTCCATGCAGGAGCTTTGCAAAATCGGGAACATGACGAGGATCACGACGGCGAGGCGCATATAGCCAAATCTTATCTTTGATCGAGACGCCGTTTCAGCTGTCCGGCGATGCTCCTGCAGCGGCATGTCAGGGAAGCGGGCTGACAAGAAAAGGAAGGTATCGTCAGCATTTCGAGAGATACTCAAGTGTATGACCAACGGGGATCGGCTACGGGAAGAAGAAAAGAAACAATATGTTGCCTCGATGGAAGCGCTGCTCACAGAGATCAACACCGAGACGGGCAAAAAGATTGCAATTTGGATGGGCCCATCCCAAGAAGCAATAAGCGTCTACACTAGCTACAAGCTTAAGAATGCCGGCAATCCCAGTGTCTTAATCCTCTTGATCGATGAACTGGAGTACGTTCCGGGGGCCACGTGGTCATTCACTCCAACGACTACCGAGCAAATCAAATCCGAGATTGAGATTTTCTGGAATGGAAGCAACTCTGATCGGTTGAAGGTAGTCTACATTGCACCAAGAAACTGAGGTCGCTAATCCATCATGCCGCCCTTTTTAAGACAGCGTGCTTATTGCTGACCCTAGGGGCGTTCGGTTCCAGCGAGGTGTTTTTTCCGGTCTTAGGCGTTGCGCTTTTTAACAGCGTCCACGTGGACAAGGTCGTGCGGGTCGCCCTGACGCCGATCTCCAAGCCATGCCTTTTTGCAACGTTGCTAACAAGGAGCTCATTGGGCCGGGAAAGCGGCCCCTAGTTGAACGGTATATCCACCTCGGCATAGCTGCCTGGCGTGGCCGCAATCACGGCGGCAACAATTGCGTCAAGGTGCTGCCGCACGAGCCACCAGGGGGATTGCCCGAGAACAACGATGGAGATTGCACGCTCGGCTAAATTCTGCTGATAGCGTAAGTTCTTATCGGTCGTCAGCAACAAATGAAAGCCCGCTTCTTCGGCCAGCCTAAGCAGAGCGCCATTTGAAATTCGCTCCCAATTGAGTTGTCTTGCCTCGGTGATTTCGTGATTTCTTAGCGATGCGGCAAGGCCGCGGGGGACGCCCTGATCAAACAGGATGCGCATCGGCCAAGCTAGCTGCGCCTACAAGAACCGGTGGCGCGTCAAGACTGCGGGCAGCGAATTCAAGCACCGCTCGAATCTGCTCCCGCGTGACGTCATACTGCTCAATGATTTCCTCGATGCTCGCACCCACCTCGAGGTTTTCAAAAACCGTAGCGACGGGCATCCGGGTATCTTTAAATACCCATGCGCCGCTGCGCCTGTCCGGTACGCTTTCGACGGCCGGACATTGTGACCAGTCAAGAATTGCCATATGAATACCCTTCTTTCATCGTAGTCTCTTACGATGGTCTGGCGCCGCGGTCACGCGGCTTCATCGGTGTGGGAGTGCCGGTAAGCATTGTTCAGCCGATCTTCTTCCTCTCCGTAAGTCTGCGCTTGCCGCTCGGATTCAAGCTGCGGCACCTCTCCCCCCTTTCCAGCCACCACCACGCGAGCCGTCCTAACCGATACAATCGTACTGCTCAAGGAGGCTCCTACTTTGGCCAAACACATTCCGCGTCGTCACTTTCTCCAGGCCGGCATGGCACTGACAGCATTAGGGGGGGCCAAGTCGATTCGACTCGATGCGGAGCCCTACATCTTGTCCCAGACTCCACATGGTGATCCCATTAGATTCGGAATCATTGGAGTGGGCATGGAAGGTTCCGGGTTGCTCTCAACCGCCATCACGTTGCCCGGTATCGAATGTGTGGGGGCAGCAGATCTCTACGATGGACGGCACACGCTTGCCAAAGAAATCACCGGCAATCAAAGCCTATTTACAACGCGCCGCTACCAGGAACTCTTGCAACGTAAAGATGTCGATTGCATTCTGGCGGCGGTGCCCGACCACTGGCACATGCGCGTCGTTGTGGATTCCTGTAATGCCGCCAAAGATATCTACTGCGAGAAGCCGATGACGCATAGCGCTTCACAAGGCTTCGCCATGATCGAGGCCGCGCAGCGAAACAAGCGCATTGTCCAGATCGGTTCTCAGCGCGTCAGCTCCGCGCTCTGCGCAAAGGCTCGCGATCTCTATCACCAGGGCGCCATCGGCGACGTTGAAGTTGTCGAGTTGAGCCTCGGGCGCAACAGCCCGACCGGCGCTTGGGTTTACCCGCCGCCGCTCGATCTTTCTCCACAAAACCTCGATTGGGACACCTGGCTCAACGATGCGCCGAAGATTCCCTTCAATCCGGAACGGTTCGCGCGCTGGCGCTGCTGGAAGGAGTACGGAACGGGCGTCGGCGGCGACCTGATGGTTCACTTAATCAGCGGCATGCTCTACACGTTGGGCTGGAACGAAGCGCCCAGGTCGGCATTTGCCATTGGCGGCATCTTCCACTTCAAAGATGGCCGCAACATGCCCGACACCCACACGGTGTTGTTCGATTACCACGGCATTCCGGTCTATGTCCGTCTGAACCTGGCTTCCGCAACGCCGGAGATGGCTCGATTCCTGGGGCCGAAGGGTGTTATGGAAGCGCAAGGATCAAGGCTCAGTCTGTCGCCGCAAAGCGGGAAGGATGAAGAGCCCAGCTACTACTCAGGCAGTTTCCCAGCAAAAATGCGCGAAGAATATGTTCGTCAGTGGGAGGCAGAACATCCGGCTCCCAAGGGAGAGTTGGCCCTGACGGCAGATACGGTCTTTGAAGGCCCTGACTGGGACGACCTAAAACCGCATCTGTGGACCTTCTTTCAAGCGACGAAAACGCGGAAGCCGGTCGCCGAAGATGCAGTCTTTGGCAATCATGCCGCCTTGGCTTGCCATATGGCCAACGAGGCATACTTCCAAAACAAGCAAGTCTTCTGGCATGAGGACTCACGCAGCATCGGCACCTGAACCCTCGCTTGACAGCGCCTCGCTACTGCAGCTTGATCGCGTGCGCTTCAAGCGTCCGGCCCGAACTCTCCTCAAACACCGCTACGGCTTTATTGAAATCGCCGCGCGCCGCCAGCAGTCGTCGACGCGAATCCAGATACTCGTTCTGCCGAGTCAACACCAGGAAGTTCGTCGACTCACCCGTCTTGAACAATCGCGTTTCGCTTTCCAACTTCTCTTGCGCCGCGTTCACGCTCGCTGCCGCCGCTGTCATCCGCTGCCGCGCCGATTCCAACGACTGCAGTGAATTCCGCACATCGGCCTGAATCATTTGTTCCGTGCGCGCCTTCTCCAGGTCAAGGCGCTTCCCTTCCAGCGTCGATTCGGCCAGTTGGGCCTTGGCTGCCCGGTTCCTCACCGTGAAGTCAAACGTCACCCCGCCAAGCACGCTTTGATACTGGCCTGTGAACACCGCGGAAACTGCCTTCCCATACCCGCCAATTACCGCCTGGGGCAACTGACCCGTACTCGGCGGGGGAAGCGGTGGAATATTCACGATCCCCGAGATCTGGTCCACTTGGGTATACAGGTCCCCAAACAGTGCGTCGAACGGATTCGTTGCGTCCGATACCGTGCCGGCCAGCCCTTGATTCGTATACAGGCCCGTCAAATTAATCAACGGTAGTATCTGATTCCGGTCCAGCTTTCGCTGCAGCGCATTCGCATCCTGGCGGTACCGCACATCCCGCAACTCGGGCCTCTGTTTCAGCGCCGAATCGACTGACTCATTCAGTTCCGTGCCGCCCTCTGGCGTCAGCAGTCTGTCATCAACCGGCAACAGCTCTTTCATCCAAGTCGGATCGGTGTGGTTCGGCAACAGCAGCGTCTTCAATTGATTCTCCACTTGCGCCACAATGCTTGCTGCTTGAATCTGGTTGTCGCGCCGGCGCTCGAGTTCGGCGCGTGACGCATACACTTCCACTGGTGCCAATGTCCCTGCGCGGATCTGACGCTCATTCTGGGCTAGTTGCTCGGCTGCAAGCCGCACTGCTTCCGTCTCCACTTGCACGTCCTCACGCGCCGCTACTAAATTCCAGTAGGCCTCTGCCACTTGCGTCGCAATGTCGATCACTCTCTCTTCAAAGACAACCTCGCTCGACGAGGCAAGCTTTTGCCGGATCAGAATCTCGGATCTCTCCGGGTCAGTTGAACGATTCCGCAGCAGCGGAATCGTCACGTTCAGCGCGAGCGACGACGCGTAGTACGGCGAAAGCGAATTGAATGGATTATTGCTGCTATTGCGCGCGTTATCAAACTCAACGCCAAAGGAGGCGCCGGTATTTGGAATCCGCTGCTGATAGGAAAAGTTCTCCCGCAGAAAATGCTCCGCCAAATCACCGTTCTCGCCTTGCAGAATTGAGGGCGTGGGCGAGTTCCGTGTCTCGAGCTCGGAACGCCAGTGGAACTTTCCGTCAAAGGCGCCTTTTGCCACGCCGATGGCTTGTTGTGCCGAATCCATCTGTGTTTTCTGAATAGAGACGTCGAGATTATTGGCGATCGCCATTTGGATCGCCTCTTCCAGCAGCAGATTCTGCTGCCCGCCCGTAATGCCAATGCGCGTCGGCATGGTGATTCGCTCAGTTTGTCCTTCAATGACCACGCCCGGGGTGGGATTCCCCGGCGGCGTTTGCGCCACTCCTGCCATCGCGCACACGAGGAGCGCGGATATCAATCGCTTCATCATTCCTTCTCACAACCCTACTGACCAGAGGACCCTACTGAACCGCGCGCGTAAGCAAGCGGGTACCACCCACGCCCTTAGGCGCACGGTTCTCTAGTCCCTACTGACTTACCGGTTCTCCCACCGGCTCTGGCGCTTCAATCATTTCTCCCATCCGTCGTCTTCGGAATGGCCACTTGATCTGCACCAGATCGTCGAACACCGAAAACACCACCGGCGTCACCAGCAGCGTTAACAGCAAACACAACGTCTGTCCGCCAATCACGACAATCGCCACTGTCCGGCGTGATTCCGCTCCCGCGCCCGACCCCAGTGCCAGCGGAATCATTCCCGCCACCAGTGCGGCTGTAGTCATCAAAATCGGTCGCAAACGGTCTTCGCAGCCGTGAATTACCGCCTCGAGCCGCGGCAGCCCTTCCCGTCGCAGCGCTTTGATGCGATCGATCTGTAAGATCGAGTTCTTCTTCACAATGCCGAACAGCACCAGAATCCCGAGCGACGTATAAACAATCGAAAAGTTCTTATGCGTTATCACCAGCGAGAGCATCGCAAACGGAATCGAGAGCGGCAGCGAAATCAAAATTGTCACCGGATCGACAAAGCTTTCAAACTGCGCCGCCAGAATCATGTACATGAAAATCAGTGACAGCAGAAATGCGAAGACGAAGCCGCTCGCCGCGCGCCCAAACTCCTTGCTCGCCCCGGTCAGCCCCGTGCTGTAATCCGACGACAGGTTCAACTCCGTCACTGCCTGATTGAGCACCGGCAGAACATTACTCAACGCCTGTCCCTTCACAATGTTTCCGCTGATCTGAATCTGCCGTTGGCGGTTGAACCGTTCAATCTTCGTCGGTCCCGTGGATTGCAACAACTCCGATACGTTACTCAGTGGCACATTGCCCAGCCGGCTCGACGGCACATACAGCTTCTCCAACGCGCCGGGCGAGTTCCTGAAGTTCTCATCCACGCGTAACTCCACGTCATAGCGGTCTTCGCCTTCGCGATAGTAAGTAGCCTGCGGATCGCCCCCAACCAGAGTCCTCATGCCGCTGGCAATCGAATCCACGTTAACGCCCAGGTCAGAGGCTTTGTCGCGCTTGATCAGCACCCGCACCTCCGGCTTGCCGGATTCGTAAGAAGTATCCAGATCCACAACGCCCGGCATCTGCGCCAGCCGCTTCTTCACTATTTGGGCGTAGCGGTCCAGTCGGTCCAAGTCGGGTCCGCGGATATAGAACTGCAAGTCCCAGGCCTGGCCCACCCCCTGGATAATCGCTGGCGGCGATACCGCAATCGTCAGATCCCGGTATCGAACCAAGCGGTCTCTGGCCATGTTCATAATGGCTGCTTGCCCCAATTTCCGCTGATCCATCGGCACCAGTTCAACCAGAATGGAGCCGCGATCCACCTGCCGGTTGATGTCTGACCCAATGGTCATCAGCAGATTCTTGACGCCCGGCAGCGTTCGCAATTCTGCCTGCACTTGTTCGAGTACGGCATCGGTGCCCCCGAGAGCCGAGCCGGGTGGCATGCGCACTGAGACCTCAAATTCACTTTGATCGTCGGGTGGAAGAAACACGACGCCCACCTTCATGAAAACCAGTGAGGCCATGGTCAACACCGCCGCCACGATAATCACCCATCGGTGGGTCATCGACCAGCGAAGCATCGTCCTGTAAGGCTGATCCACGACGCGGAACATCCAGGAGTCCTTCGTCGATTGGTGCTCTCCACTTTTCTTCACCTTCAGGAATTTTGAGGACAGCATCGGTGTCAGCGTGAAGCTCACCAGCAGCGACACCATAATCGCGAACGCCGCGGTAAAGCCGAAGCTCGACATGAACTTTCCGACGATCCCTTCCATCAGCGCCACGGGAATGAAGATCACCACCAGGCTCAGCGTTGTCGCAAGCACCGCTAGTCCAATCTCGCGCGTGCCATGAAGCGCTGCCTGATAAGGCGTCATGCCCTTCTCCTCGGCGTTGCGATAGATATTTTCCAGCACCACAATGGCATCGTCGATAACAATACCCACCATCAGCACCAGCGCCAGCATCGTCATCTGGTTTAGCGTGTATCCCATGTACAGCATCAACGTATACGTGGAAATGATCGAGGTAGGTATGGCTATGGCCGCAATCAACGTTGACCGCCAGTCCCTGAGAAACAGAAACACGATGATCGCGGCGAAGATGCCGCCCAGCACCAGATGTTCCTGGACGGCATGAAACGATTCGCTAATGAAGGTACTCTGGTCGCGCGTGTATGTTATATCCAGGTCCGGCGGCAGCTCAGGCTTGATCTCAGCAATGCGTGCTTTGACGGCTCTGATCACATCGATGCTGTTCGTGCCCGACTGTTTTCTGATTTCCAGCAGCACCGCCGGCCTGCCGTCAAGCTTCGCTTCGCTCCGCGTCTCTTCGAAGCCGTCCATCACACTCCCGATGTCGCTGAGGCGGATAGGCCGGCCATTGGCGTTCGCGACGATAATGCGGTTGAAGTCCTCAGGCCGCTCCACGCGTCCCATCGTTCGCACCGAAAGTTCGCGGCTCCCTTGATCGATCCGTCCACCGGGAGTCTCCACATTCTGCTGCGCCAGCGCCGTTCTCACTTGATCGATATTCAGGTTGTACGAATACAGCTTTTGCCCGTCGACTGAGACTTGAATCTGTCGCTTGCGTTCACCGACGAAGCGCACTTGACCCACGCCTCCGATCGATTCAATATTCTTCTTGATCCGATCGTCGACAATCTTCGTCGTCTCACGCAGGTCGCGTGGTGAAGAAATCACCACATTGATGATGGGCTGGGAATCGGTGGCCAGCTTCTCAATTACCGGCGCATCGGCGTCCTTGGGGAGCGAACTCAAAACCGTCGAGATCTTGTCGCGCACTTCCTGAGCCGCGACATCGGGATCCTTCTCAAGCACGAACTGGATGAAGACCTGCGAAATTCCTTCCGATGAGACCGAGCGCAATTCGTCGATCCCGCTAACCGTATTGACAACCTCTTCAATCCGTTTGGAGACCTGGGTCTCTACCTCTTCCGGTGACGCACCGCGAAGAGTAGTGGTCACTGTGACCGTCGGAAAGTCTACTTTTGGGAAAAGGTCCACGCCCAGCCGCGTGTACGAGGCGATGCCCAGCACCAGCAACGCCATGATCAGCATCGTCGCGAAGACGGGCCGCTTGATGCAGATTTCCGCTAGCTTCTGCATCTTCTTTAGCTCCGGACGCCCACCGCGGCGCCCTCAATCAACATCGGCAGGTTTGTGATGGCAACCCGGTCACCCGGCTTCAACGTGTCGCCCGGTACTTCCACGAATCCACCCGTTTTATTCGGGGCGCCGAGCCTGATTTCGTGCGCCTTCCCATCGCGCACTACAAAGATCTTCGTGAGTCCAGCCAGCGAATAAACAGCCTGCTCCGGCACCACGGTCACCGGCGCCCCAGGTTCTGTCACCAGCTTCACCTGAACAAACATGCCCGGACGCAGGCGCGCGTCACTGCCTTCCATGCGCGCTTCCACCGTCAGCATTCTCGATTTCGCATCGAGCGTTGGATCCAGTTGCCGTACCGTCGCCTTAAACGTCACGCCCGGCGCCGCATCAGTCGTGAAGATAAGTGTTGAACCCGTCTTCACCTGGTCACTGACTCCTTCCGGAAGCTCCGCCCGCAGCCGCAGAGGAGTTGTCTTCACCAGTGTTACGAGTGCCGTGTTTTCCTTCGTGTACTGTCCTGGCGAAACCAGCTTCTCCGCCACCGCCCCGTCGAACGGCGCGCGTATGCTGCAATCATTGATCCGCTTCTGCGCAATCTCCACATCGGCTTTGAGACCGGCAATATTCGCCCACACTGTGTGCATCTCATTCTGAGTCGCTTCAAACGCCGCTTCGCGCGCATGCCACGCCTTTTCGACCTCCGTAAAACGCTCGGCTGAGATGTCGCCGGTCTTCACCAGCTTCGCCGCGCTTTCATATTTGAATTTGGCGTCTTCCATCTGCGCCCGCGCTTGTTTCATGCCGGGAGTCTCCGTCGGCGACGCTTCGGAACCTGGATCTATGCCCAACTGGGCTCGCGCCTGCGCCAGCGCCGCGCGGCTGCGGTCCAGTTGGAACCGGTATTCTGTTGCGTCCAGTTGCGCGACAACTTGTCCCTTCTTCACCGACTGACCGAAGTCGAAAAACAGGCTCTGCACGCGTCCCGCGACTTCCGAACTTAGCGAAACGCTTTCATCTGCTACTAGCGAGCCTGTCACTGAAATGGAGCGATCGACCCGGTGAAATTCAACCGGCGCGGTCTTCACTTCAATCACAGCCGGCGCCGGCTGCTCCTTCACTTCCGCCACCTTCTTAGTGCATGCCTGAATCAGCAGGGCACAGAGGGCCAGCAAAATCAATCCTGAAAAACGTCTCATTTCGCGCGTACCCCGTTGAGAAACATCGAAACCACTTCGGCCAGGAAAACCTCCTGCGGAGGCAGGTCGTCATCCTTGAATTCACAAATCACCGACCACAAGGCGTAATCAGCCACTCCGCCTACGAAATGCTTGGCCGCCACCAACGGGTGCACCTTCCGAAAACGTCCATCGTCAATCCGCTGCTGCATGAACATGCTCATCAACCCCATGAATTCCCTGCTCATCCGTTCAATGAACAGCGCAGCAAGTTCATGCTTCTCGAGCGCACTGAAGTGCAGCAACCGAATGAAGGCCGGGTTGGCTTGGTGAAAGTCCACGATGAGCTTGGCAGCCGCCGTGAAGAAGGCCTGGTCGTCTCCCTCATTCGCCAGCTCAAACAGCTTCGAGGTGAACCGGTCCACGTCCCGATGTGAGACTGTATCGATGATGGCGCGGTACAGATCCTCTTTGGTGGCGAAATGTTGATAGATCACCGGCTCGCTGACGCCGCACGCGGCCGCCATCTCCCGGGTGGTCGTGCCCCGGAAGCCTCGCTCCGAAAACAGCTGAATGGCCGTTTCGATGATCGCGCCCCGGCGCTCCGGGCTTGATAGTCGTTGATTCCCACCGATAAGAGTTTCGCTCATAGCAAACACTAACTTAGCATTTGCTAGCTTAGCAAACACAAACTTAGTATCCGCTAAGTTCAATTCCTGTACAAGTAGATTTACTGGTCAATCAGTCGCTTGGATCGATGACGTTACCATTGGCCAAAATTATACTGTTTATTTTCAGTAGCTTATAAGGGAATTGGCTCTGGTTTTTAACTCGTGGCATACGCCACAGTTCGTTCCGCAAATAATGTTTAGGAGGCAGTTTTAGCTGATCCGCCGGAGTACCAGCACCGCGTTGAGGCCGCCGAATGCGAATGAATTGGAAATGGCGGTCTCAATGTTCGCCTGTCGGGGTTCGTTCGGTACGACGTCAAGTGCACAAGCGGGGTCAGGATCGATGAAGTTCGCCGTCGGAGGCACCAAGCCATGTTGCAAAGCCAGCAGCGAAGTCACTGCCTCAATTGCCCCCGCGGCGCCCAGCGTATGGCCATGCATGGATTTGGTGGAACTTACTAATAGCCGTTCGGCATGACTGCCAAATGCGCGCCGGATGGCTTCGCATTCAGTTGAGTCGTTGACTGTGGTACCCGTGCCGTGCGCGTTGACATAATCAACCGCCTCGGGGCTAATCTTGGCGTCCGCGAGCGCCATTCGGATGGCGCGAAGAGGCCCTTCCGGCGTTGGTTGAGTAATATGATGTGCGTCCGAGCTCATGCCGAAGCCGCAGATCTCGCCCAGAATCCGAGCGCCGCGCGCTTTGGCATGGTCCCAATTCTCGAGAACCAGCATCGCTCCGCCTTCGCCCAGAATCAGTCCGCGGCGCTGCAGGGAAAAGGGGCGGCAGGTGTCGGGTGACACCACGCGCATTGCCTCCCAGGCGCGCATTAAACCTTCGGCAAAGACGGCCTCGCTTCCGCCGGCGATAGCCGCCAGCACCTCGCCGCGCCGCACCATGCCAAATGCCTGTCCAATCGCATGGTTAGATGAGGAACAGGCTGTGGAAATCGTATACGTGGGTCCGACGATTCCGAACTCGAATGAAATGCGGCTCGCGCCAGCGTTCGACATAGTCCTTGGAATTGTCAGCGGCGCGACTCGAGGAACGTTATCGCGGAACAGTCGAACATACCCCTCTTCTTCCGCGAACTGGCCGCCGACGCTCGTCCCGGTAATAATGGCTGTCTGTTCCTTGAGTTCAGTTGTCAGTTCCAGTCCGCTCTGCTTCATCGCCTCCCGCGCAGCGACGGCCGCGAACTGTGCAAAACGCTCCAGCATGCTCGTTTCTTTTTCCGAGAAATGCTCAAGTGGAACGTAGCGGGTGGCCACCGCAGCTAAGCTGAATTTGTAGGGCGGAACGCCGGGTACGGTCAGCGGACTGAAACCAGGTTTTCCAAAGGAGAGTTGGGCCCAACACTCGGCGACCGTACTACCGAGCGCGCAAACCGTGCCCATCCCCGTAACTGCGACCCGCACCATGATTAGGCGGGGGAACCTGCCTGTTCTTTTTGAGCAAGCAACTGCCGAACCCCTTCCACCGTATCGCGAATGGATTTCAAGTTTTGCATCGCTTCGTCAGGAATACTGATATGGAACTCACTCTCCAGCGCAAAAACAATATTGATGCCGTCGAGCGAATCGATCTTGAGCTCCTCGAAGGTATTCTCAATTCCAATCGCATCGACGGGCATGTGTTGAGTGGCGGCGATCACGCGGATGACGTGGGCGACCAATTCGTCGTGAGCGGCGACAGCGGCGTCGGACATAGCTGTAGATTCGCTCTATCATACCTTTCCGCCGGGAAAAATGAGAAAGCAGTACTGCCAGGACCAAAAAAATGCCGGGCGCCTCGGAGGTTGCGCCCGGCAGTAAAACCCTAGAGTGATTCGGAGGTGTCGCTCCAGGGCGGAGGAAAAGCGGCTAGGACAACAGCCCACCATGCCCGAGGCAGGCAACTTCCCATCCTGAAACACGATACTTTGCCAGCATCGGGGGAAGCAAGAGATCCAGTATGTTCGGCTTCACCGAGCGAAAGCAACAGGGAGCGGAAAGAATGGGTGTATCGCCTTTGTAACCAAGCAGCGTAAGCGTGCCTGGATCGACCGGCGCCAGAAACCGCTCAAGCGTGGCGCCCACCCGGGACAGCGCACGGCCCACAACATCTTCCGGTCCCGCCGGCGTGGTCGTTGAGGCGACTAGGATTGCGGTAGGATTGGTGCGCGAAAGGTGTTGCAACGCGCGGACCACCGCTTCTTCCTCTTCCGCCACCGCTATCGAATAGCTCAGCCGGGCCTTTAGCCCATCCAAACGCGCCCGAATGCTCGATTCAAATAGATTGCGTGCTCGCTCGCCCTGTACGGGATCCGTATAGAGAACACTCACTTGCGGATCGCGAATCGGTCTCGCCTGCAAAATCGGCCCGCGCTCATTCAACATCGAAATGATGGCATCCAGTTGCGTACGGGACACGGCGAAAGGCGCGCTTTTTATCGTGGCCAGCCGTTCACCCGTCAGGATGTACCGGAAGTTCTGCACGGTCGCGATGACGACTCCACTCGTGCAGTTGATCTGCTTTAGCAGTTCATCATCTACCAAGGCGCAGCAGTCTTCAGTAGCGACAAGGTTGGCGCGGCCTCCCGCAGCCATACGGATCTCGACGGAACCGCAGCACATGGCGCTCGCCACAGCGAGCACTGCCTCATCCTCGCCAATTTCGCCTTCTTCGAGTTCGGTGACCCAAACGTCATTCATGCCTTCGACTTTGAGCATTCTGACGTCGTCGTCGCTTAAAAGGTGTCCCTTTCCGAGGAGCTTCCGCCCGCCGGGCCGGAAAATCGAGCAACACAGAATACGTCCGGCAGAGCTTTGAACTTCAACAGTAAGAGCGCGCATCTTGGATGTGTCCTCCCCACTTTTCCATCTAGTACTGAGTACCAGTGCTAATACGAGTGTGAGTATGAGGCCTTTATTCTTCAAATACTAGGGAAATTTTTCACATTTGTGAAATTTTTACACGAACGTCAGATAATTAACGTAAGTACTACGAAAAAGTGCGGGAGTGTAAACTGTCTTACGCCGGGAGAGGCCGTGGTTGAATGAGTGCAACCTGTTCGGGTGCAAAAGGGAGAGAAAAGACGTCCTGCACTGACGAGGCTTTGAACCGCTTAAGAACCGCGGTCTCGTCACAATTCCGGAATTTTGGACAGCGGAGGCAGTCTTTCCAGGCCTTAAGTGGCAGTTCGCCACGTTCGACTTCCTGAAAACCGAGCCGCGCAAAAAACTGTGAGACATATGTGAAAGCGAAAACGGCTTCAAGATCATTTTCGCGAGCTTCATCTTCGAGCGCCTGGACGATCACCCGCCCGATACCGCGGCCCTTTCCTTCGGGGGCAACGGCCAGGGAGCGGACTTCAGCGATTGTTGGCGTGTAAAAGTGAAGTGCGCCGCAACCCGCTAGGCTCTCACCCTCATAAAGGACTGTGAAGTCCCGAATGTTCTCGGACATGTCGAATTCGGTCCTGGAAAGCATCAAGCCTTGGGCGGCGTAGGCGTTGATCAGGGCGAGGATCGGCTTGATATCGCGAATGGTGGCTTTGCGGAACCCTCGAGGCTATTGGGGTGGCGGCCGACGAACCACTCCCCGTGATGGTGTCATATCAGAACGCCTTCCCAATTCATGCGCGTTCCTATCTCTTCGCCCGCAAGCAAACGCTGGCAGATGTTGACATCGCGGCCATGTGCAATGACGACTTGCGCAATTCTCGCCTGCAGGGCGTCTAAACAAGACTCCAACTTAGCCCGCATGCCCCCCCGGGCAATGCCTTCAACAATCAGCGCTCGGGAACCCGAAGGGGTCAACCGGCTCAAAACCTTGCCATCATCCCCCTTAACGCCTGGAACATCAGTCAGAAAAATGAGGAGGTCGGCCTGGAAACCGGCTGCACAGGAAACTGCCATCTGATCCGCGTTCACGTTGTATATGGCGCCCGTAGCGTCCCCACCAATACAAGCAACGACCGGAAGGTAGCCTGCCGTAACCAAAAGATCCAGAAGGCGGCCATCGGTATTTTGAGGGCGGCCCACGAAGCCGAGCTCAGGGTTGAACGGCTTTGCGACCGTCAGCATCCCGTCAAGCCCAGACAATCCCACCGCAAGGGCGCCTTGATTGATAATCGCGCCGACCAATTGTTTATTGACCGCGCCCGCAATCACTTTCGTAACGGCATCGACAACCTGTTCATCTGAGACGCGCAACCCATTAATAAAACGGCTCTCAATCCCCTGCTCTTGTAAGAAACGAGTGACCTGCTTGCCCCCGCCGTGAACCACCACGAGTCGATGCTCTTGAGCAACAGCCGTGAGCTGACGCGCCAGTTCATTGCGGGACTCCGCCGCATCAAGAAGCGTACCGCCCAGCTTGATCAGAACCTTCACAGCAGGCCCTCCGTTTCAGGAAAGCCAAGCATCAGATTCATGTTCTGAACGGCCTGCCCCGCCGCTCCTTTCATCAGATTGTCGATCGCCGCGACGATCACCACCCTTTGGCTCTCGGCGTCAAAAACGAAGCCAATGTCACAAAAATTCGTGTATTGGACCGCGTGCAAGTCAGGAACCTGGCCCGGTGCGTAAAGCCGGACGAAGGGCTCCTTACAGTAGAAGTCTTCGTAAATGGCCAGAATCTCCACGGCTTGGCTCAAACGCTGAACCCGCAGGTGAATGGTTTCGAGGATGCCTCGGTGAACGGGAATCAACTGAGCAACAAAGGTGAATTCGCGCTCACCCAGAATAGAGTTCTGCAAGACCTCCGGCACATGCCGGTGGTTCAAGATCGAGTACGCGGAAAAATTCTCGGTGACCTCACAAAAGCTTGTCGAGAGCGACGGCTTCCGCCCGGCGCCGCTGACGCCCGACTTGGCATCGCAAACGATTCCGCGAGACCGATCAATAACCTCGGCGTCGACCAGCGGCTTGAGGGCCAGATTCGCCGCCGTTGGATAACAGCCAGGGTTCGCAACAAATTGAGCGCCGCGGATTTGATCGCGATAGAACTCCGGAAGCCCATAAACCGCCTGCGAAAGCAGTTCCGGCGAGGTGTGGCGCTCAGGATACCAGTGAGCAAACGTCACGAGATCGCGCAGTCGATAGGCGCCGCTTAAATCGATCACCCTGATTCCGGCTGCGAGGAACGCGGGTGCCAACTCCATTGACACTTCTGCGGGCGTGGCAAGGAAGATGGCACTCAGCTTTTCGGTGGAAGCCGCAGCCACAGTGGCCGGAATGCTCTTGAGGGGGGCAGACCCCAACGGGCCGACCCGCTTCGAGGTCTCTGACCGATGTTCCAGAAGATAAGGCTCTACGCCAGGATGGCTCTCAAGCAACCGGAGCAACGCAGCCCCGCTATAGCCCCTGAAACCGACCACACCAACGGGGTGCAGCTTTGAGTATTTATGCACGGTACTGAATAATTATACACCGACTAGAACAATCTAGAGTTGCTCTGCGGCGGAACGGGCCGCGAGGTCGCCAATCACAGGAATCCGCGTTGGAACTCCTCGATTAGCTCGGATCAGTAGACGTATATAAAGAATAATCATGCCCAATTTCGCTAATTCGGCCATCCCGTGCCGGAAAAAGCCGAAGCCCGGTATCAGCGCTGGCATAGCAGAAGAGATGATCAGCCAAGCAACGAACAG